>Ga0164309_10000244_pt1 | contig 32222 bp, 29 predicted proteins | sample Whisoiple_247_MG_FD_109984 | JGI IMG/M metagenome (GOLD analysis project Ga0164309, IMG submission 109984) | Soil microbial communities amended with fresh organic matter from upstate New York, USA - Whitman soil sample_247_MG | ecosystem: Environmental > Terrestrial > Soil > Unclassified >...
AGGACATCGACAACCTTTTCAACGACTGAGGCGCCGGGCGATGAGTTTCATCAATTACATGGCCCGGGAGATCAACTGCAAGATCGTCTACTACGGGCCTGGGCTGTGCGGGAAAACGACGAATCTGCAGTACATCTACGAGCGCACCAATCCGGACGCGAAGGGCAAGATGATCAGCCTCGCGACGGAGACCGAGCGCACGCTGTTCTTCGACTTCTTGCCGCTTTCACTCGGTGAGATCCGCGGCTTCAAGACTCGCTTCCACCTATACACGGTGCCCGGGCAGGTGTTCTACGACGCCAGCCGCAAGCTCATCCTCAAGGGTGTCGACGGCGTGATCTTCGTGGCTGACTCGCAGATGGAACGCCTGGAAGCGAATGAAGAGAGCGTCGAGAATCTGCGCACCAACTTGGCCGAGCAGGGCTACTCGCTCGAGAAGATCCCGTACGTCATCCAGTACAACAAGCGCGATCTGCCGAACGCGGTGGCGGTCGAGGAGCTGCGCCCCTTGATCAACCCGATGAACGTGCCGGATTTCGAGGCCAACGCGCGCAGCGGCGTGGGCGTGTTCGATACGCTCAAGGCCGTCAGCAAGCTGGTCTTGAACGAGCTCAAGCGCGGCGGCTGAAGTTAGTTGCCGGTGCCCCGCTTCGGGAAAGAAAAGCCGAAGTCCGAGCGCGCTCCGCGTGCGCCCAACGTGACCCGCGCGGGCATCGAGGCCGCGGCGCTTCGCTACTTGGAGCGCTTCGATTGCTCGGTGGCGAGGCTGCGCAAGGTGCTCTCCGAGCGCGTCGCCAAGGCCGCTCGCGCGGGAGTCGCCGAAGCCGCCGCTGCGCCGGCCATCATCGAAGAGCTGCTCGCTCGCTATCAGTCGTCTGGGCTGATCGACGACCAGCGCTTCGCCAAGAACTTCGCGGCACGGCAGCGCGATCGCGGCATGTCGCGACGCATGATCGAGCAGAAATTGCGCGCTCGGGGCATCACCGCGGACGTGCTTTCAGAGCTGCTGCCGCGTAGCGAGTCTGGAGCGAGCGAGCTCGAAGCCGCGCACGCATTCGCGCGCCGACGCCGCCTCGGACCACACCGAAAGCCCGAGCTTCGCGACGAATATCGACGCAAAGATCTGATGGCCATGGCTCGCGCAGGCTTCAACTACGACACCGCACAACGCGTAGTCGGCAACGGATCGTCAACCGACGACACGTTCTAGAAGAGCGCGAGCTTCGACTTCCAACCCAACTCGCCGTGCGGGTCACTCGTGACCTCGCCCGGGTCGGGTGGCGAAATTACTTCTTGAGACCGTTACGGCGGCCGCGGTTCTTGGCCTTGAACTTCGAGCGGAGGAGCTTGGAGCGCTTGCGGTCGAGTTTGCGGGGGGTCTTGGTGGGGATGTACATGGGGGCGGAGCTTTTATGCCGAAACACGGGGCCGCGCAAGCTATGGCGGGCACTGTGCGCCCGTTCCGGGGTGCGTTGCTGGATTGGGAGCGCCCCAAAACCCCTGTGCATTCGCGATTTGAACTCGGATGCGGAGCGGCGTGGCGGGGCGCTTTTTTCTTCAGGCCAGCTGTGAACGGCCGCAAATCAACCGTTCTTCGCGGTCAGCAGCTTCTCGATCAGCTGCGCCGAGTACCCGCTCAGCTCCTTGAACACCACGCCCATCCCGGCGGGATCGGTCTCCACGCGCACGACCTCGCCGATGCCCTCGATCGTCTCGATGCCGCCGATCACGACCGTAAAGCGCAGATCGACCTCGGTGCCGACTGGTAGCGGCATGCTCGTTTTGACGAACGCACCCGAGCGAGAAATGTTCGTCACGTACTCTTCGACGAATTGATCGAAAGACTCGAACTCTTTGTTGATCGTGACCCGCTCGGATTTTCGCGCGTTCGTCATCGGAGTTGAAGCTTCGGATTTTAGGCCTAGTGACCCCGGACAGATGACACTGTAGGCCAGAAGTCGCCAAAAGCGAGCGCCACAGCGGAATTTGGCCAATTTGCCGGGGTTTTGGTTTTGATGGTCACGCGCTACGTCGCGACCGTCGCAGCCTTCGGCGTCGGGGACCGGCACGCTGGTTGTTTACGATAGGCTTTTCTCGTCGCTCGAAACGCCCGATCCTTCGTCCCGTGACTCGGGTGCGTGAACCCAGCTACTTCGTGGACAGTCGTTGGGGGGATGCGGAAGCCGAGCCACCGCGCTCGAGGATGAAGAAGATCCTGGCTGAGCTCGACCATCCCGAGTCAGAGCATGTCGATCCGTGGCTGACGCATGAAAGTGGCTGGACGCTCGCCGTGAACGTGCACGGGGACGTGGTTTGGTCCAACGAGGTGGAACAGTTCGTCGCGCGTCATCAAACGTCCGTATCGCGCGAGGCCATGTTGCGGCTTTGGTGCGCGCTGGCCGCAGGCGAGCTGGAAGCGCTCGAGCGCGAGGCATGGCAATTCGGAACGCCGGCTGCGCGAGAGCCGCGGCGAGTGCCGCGCAAGGATCGCGCACTCCGCGCGCTGTCGATCTCGTTCGCCATATCCGCGCTGTCGTGGATGAGCGCGGTCATGGCGTTGCTCTTCGCTTTCTCGAGTTTCGCGAAGCCTGGATCGGCGAGGGATATTTCGATCGTGCTGGCCAACATCTGGTTGCCTCCGCTGTGCGTCAGCCTGCTGCTCACGGCGATCGTTCAGGGCAACATCGACCGCCGGTGGCGCGATCGCGATCGTCGGATTGCGCGGGCCTGTCGTGTTTTGGCGGTCGTGCTCCTGCTGCCGCTGATTTTGGCTGCGTTCGGCTGCTTCGTCTACGCGTTCGAGCCGCGAGATCTGACCGAGACATCTCCCGAGGTTTGGCTGGGAGGGACGCTGATCCTGCTGATAGCGGGGCTCGGCCTGGTGTCGCCACCGCTGATCGTGGCGGTGTTGGCCGCTGAGCGAGCAAAGCGCGAAGACCGGCGCTAATCACCTCGCGCCGCATTGCGCATCGCGCATCGACGACCCGCGTCACGTTTATGCTTTCGAGAGAGAGCGCGAAATTGTGACACGATTCGATCGAAACTCGAGATGCAGCACAAGGCCAGTTTTCGCGTATGGTTCTTCAATGTCGTTGCGACGGGCTGGGTGGGTTTGGGGGATCGGGATTTCGTTTTTCGCGTTGCTCGGCGGCTGCGGAGGCAACGCGCGCTCCTCGGGTAGAGGCGCGGACGGCACCGGCGGTAGCTCGCCAAGCAGCGGTGGTGGCGGCGTGGTCGGCATGCTCTTGCCGAATGCAGGCTCGGTCTCCGTAGGTGGTGACATCGCTCAGGCCGGAAATATGGCCACGGGCGGCATTGGCGAAGCGGGCAGCAACGATGAAGTGAGCGGTGCAGGCGGTGATGGAGGCACCGCTGGCATTGGCGGAAGCGAAGTCGGTGGAAGCAGCGGAGGCAGCGGAAGCGGTGGCACGGGTGGCCACGCTACCTACGAGATCGGTCCAGCTGCAGCGGCTGCGTGCATGAGCGTGTGCAGCGCGACGCAGTTCAACGAGTGCGCTATCGGCAGTTTGGGCCCAACTTGTGACAATGATTGCGTGAGTACGTTCGCAATCCAAAGCGGTGTTTGCACGGATCTCGGCGTGCAGATGATGACGTGCTTGACGGAGACCAAACCGCAAAAGCCGTACGAAGAATGCTGGATTCGCTTCTACGACATTTCCCAGCGCTGTCACGCGCAAGTCACCGCGTATCAAGCTTGCGTCGCTGACGCCGCGAGTGTGCCCATCCCACCCTCGCTCTGCGCGCGAATTTCCAGTTACTCGCCGCCAGCGGGCCCGCCCACTTACGCAGCCGGCGGGTGCGAAGAAGATCGCAAGTGTTTGAATGGCCTGCTCTACGCTGTCGACTGCAGCGACGATGGCGACGGGCAAAGCAGTTGCACGTGCAAACTTCATGGGCGAGATATCCGCCAGTTCACGTGGCAGGGGCCGTCGATGAGCGCCTGCCAAGTGAACCTCGCGGACTGCTACGATCTCGCCTCCTCGATGTTCACGCCGTAACGGGCAGTGTTGCCGAGCGAATGCGAAATTGGGTTGTCTACCCCGTAACGGCTTCCGTTACGGGGCCTCGCCTGCGTGCGCTTACTTGCCCTGCAAGTCGAACTGTTCGATGTGATATTCGCGGCGTGGGTTGAACTCGATGCGGCGCATGTAGCGCTTTTCGGCTTCGAGCACCGCGGCCTTTTCTTCACCCTGCATCAGGTCGACGACCGCGGGGTGCGCGTTGACGAGCACGGAGTAGCCGGAGAGCGAGGCCTTTTCGCGGCGAATTTGCCGCAAAATCTCGTACGCGATGGTGGTGCGCGATTGGATTTGGCCGGTGCCGTCGCAGTAGAAACAGGTTTCGTGCATCGTGCGGTTCAGGCTCTCGCGCGTGCGCTTGCGCGTCATTTCGAGCAAGCCGAGCTCACTGATGCGATTGATGGTCGTCTTGGCCTTGTCTTTGGCGAGCAGGCCTTCCAGCGTGCGCCAAACCTTTTCGCGGTTTTGCGACACGTCCATGTCGATCAAGTCCAAGATCACGAGCCCGCCGATGTTGCGAAAGCGCAATTGGTAAGCAATCTCCTCGATCGCCTCCAAGTTGGTCTTGAACGCGGTCTCTTCCAGATCGCGGCTGCCCTTGCCGACGTAGCGGCCGGTGTTCACGTCGATCGCGGTCAGCGCTTCGGCCTGGTCGATGATCAGGTAGCCACCGCTCGGCAGTGGCACTTTGCGGCTCAAAGCACGGGCGATTTCGTCCTCGATGCCGTACGCATCGAAGATCGGTTCGTCACCGCTGTAGTACTGAATGTCCTTCACGCGCGTGGGCATGAACATCTCGACGAAGCGAACTAGGCGCAGGTACTGCTCCTTGTCGTCGATCACGATGCTCTCGATGTCGTCCGTGAACAGGTCGCGCGCGGTCTTCAGCACCAGATCGAGCTCGGTGCACAGGATGGCGGGAGCCTTGGCGCCCTCCTTCTTCTTCGAGACGTCCTCCCACAGCTTCACCAGGTAGCCGATGTCTGCCTTGAGGGATTTTTTGGTCAAGCCCTCGGCGACCGTGCGCACGATGATGCCGCCGGTTTGCGGCTTCATCGGCTCGACCACGTCACGCAGGCGCGCGCGCTCGCGCGCGGAGCCGATGCGCTTGGAAACGCCCACGTGTTCGACGGTGGGCAAGTACACGACGTAACGGCCGGGAAGTGAGACGTGGCTCGTGACGCGCGCACCCTTCGTACCGATCGGCTCCTTCGAGATCTGCACGATCACTTCATCGCCCTCTTTGACGACCTCCGTGATCGGAACCGAGCGAGAGACGCGGCTGGTGGGTTTGCCGGTGCCGCTCGCGCTGCTGCCGGTGCGACGATCGCGGCTGCCGCTCTTGTCTCGTCCAGCACGCGCGTTGCGCTCCTTGCCGCCGCGCTCGTTGCGATCGCGACCGCTGCGTGCTTCGGGGCGGGCATCGCGCGGGGTGGGAGTGCTGCCTCGCGCGGGTGCAACGGGACGCGGCGCCGCGACTGGCACCGCGGCACCTGCTGCTGCCGCGACTGCCACGCCGTCGACGACTGCTGTATCGCGGCCGCCACGACGGCGACGGCGACGGCGACGGCGACGCGCGCCTTCTTCGCCGGGCGCGTCGGCCGCGGCGGGCACCTGGTTTTCGCCTTCGATCGCGGCGCTGCCGTCAGACTCCGAATCGGCGTCCGAATCAGCGTCGGATTCTGAGTCGGCGTCGTCATCGCCAGCGAGATCGGCGTCCGCCTCGGGGTTGATCTCGACCACCACCGATGAAGCGTCGCCCTCGTCGTCCCAGGTGGAGTCGACTGAGGAGTCGATCACGACGGTCTCGACGATAGTCTCGTCCTCTTCGGCGTCGTCGCTCTCGCCTTCTTCTTCCTCCTCCTCTTCCTCTTCCTCCTCTTCTTCTTCGGCGCTGGTCGGGTCGTCGCTGTGAACGACTGCGTCGTCGTCACCCTCGGCGTCGCCTTCGCCCTCGGCTTCGATCACTTCGTCGTCTTCGTCGTCTTCGTCGTCCGCGTCGTGATCGTGATCGTGGGCTTCCCCACTGATCGCCGCGCCGGCTTGGTGGCGCTTGCCGCCCTCGCCCTTGGAAAAATTCTCGGCGTCCTCGTGACGGCGGGAACCTGACAAATAGGCCTCGAAATCGTCTGGGCGGATCAGGTCTTCGACGTGTAGGAACGCGGCGCGCTCCATGCCAACGTCGATGAACGCAGCCTGCATGCCTGGCAGGACGCGCGTCACGCGGCCGAGCACGATGTTGCCGACGGTGCCTCGCGCGGCTGCGCGCTCGATTTGAAGTTCGGCGATGATCCCTTCTTCGATCAGGGCGACGCGGGTTTCACGGATGTCACAATTGATAACGAGAGTGTTTCGGGGCATGGCTTCCGGGTGCCACGACGCAAAAACCCCAGATTTTGAGCGCGAACGCTAGGTAGACAAAGTCAACGCGGAGGCGAGAGACTCGGCTCGAAGAGCGGAGTCGAGCCGGACCGCGCAGCGAATCGCAGCCGAGCGTGGCCTCGAACCGGTGATACCGGTGGGGACGCTAACGGGCGCGACAGTCGAGCTTGCGTGCGGGGGCAAGACACGGGGATTTCTGGAGGGGGCGAAAATGAAAAAAGAGTGTTGGGGGAGGTGGAGCATCTCCACCTCGAGCTGGCCCACTCGGGCCAATCTCCCCCTGGTCGTACGGGTCATCCCGCAGCGACGGGGCAGAGTCGCTTCGCGACACAGCCAGGTCACCATGCGGAGGCCGATCCGTCAAGGCCCGCGAAGTATTTGAAATAGCAAGGAAAAGGCTTGGCCTCGTGGCCGATTCGCCAACCGGCACCCGTTTCCTGGCCAGGAAAGCGCGGACCAGTGTGCTTCAGAGCTTCCCGCAGTTGAGCTCTCGAGCGGTGGTGCCGAGGTGGTACACGCCGTCGCCGGTCAAGAACCGGGGGTCGCCGGCCCACCCGATGGCAGCCACATCGGTCGCCAAGTAAGGGCTCGCGTACGGTGTAAATCCGGATCCCCAGCACCAGACAGTTCTGTCGCTTCGGCGCACACAAAAATCTGCTGCGTTGCCATGCGTGCCACTTTGCAGTTCGACGACCTCATCGAGCACCCCACCGCCACTAGCCGACGTAGTCACGAGCGTCGGGGTTGCCACGAAAGTACCGGTCGATGAGCTGACCCCAACCGATCCTTGATTGTTGTTGTTCCCCCAACAGCGGACGTTCGCGCCATCTTGAACGCACGTCGTGGAGTACAACGGCCCGCCGTTTGCGATCGCAATTTGGGTTGGATTGGGGAGGCCCGCAATCTTCTTCGGGTATTGGCTATTGCCGTTGCCTGTCGCGGTTCCTAGGCCGAGATTTCCTCGATCGTAGCCCCAGCACCAGACTTCATTGGCCGCGCTTGCTTCGACCAACGCACAAGCATGTGAGGCTCCGAGGACCAATTGCTTGACGCCGGTCAGCGGGGTCGTGCCGTCCAAGGTTACGCGTAGCGCATAGCCAGAGTGAAGCGTCGTGCCGCCGTTGAGCACCTGCGTCACATCGCCCCAGCAATACACGGTGCCGTCGTTCAACACCGCGCATGCGATGTCGGAAGCTCCGCTGGCGATTGACGCCACATTCGTCAGCGGTTGATTCGCTGCCTTCAGAACCTGCGTCGCTTGAAAAAGCGGCGCGGAATTGCTCGTGCTGCCGTTGCCGAGCTGACCCGAGGCATTGCCATCCGAGAGAACGGCCCAACACCACGCGCTGTGCGAATCAGCAACCGCAGCGCAGCCGTGAGAATAGCCGTCTTGCACGTTGGCTACGGGACTCAGCGGGGCGCTCGTCTCGACGTTGATGACCGCAACCTGGCTCTTGCTCGCTTCAGCGAGTAACGCGCCATCAGTTCGAATCACGTACGCGCCTGACAGAGCGCTTGCGCAACTGCAGACGGAATTGCTGCCCAGACAGACCAGACCGTTGTGGCATGAGGCGGCGCAACACGCCTGACCGAGCTCGCCGCAGTTGCTGCCGCTGGAGCCCGCCTCCCCGCCTGCGCTCGACCCAGCTTCACCCGCCGCACCGCCCGCGTCCGAGACACCCGCGGTGCCAGCGCTGGAATCGCTCGAGCCGCCCGCTCCCGCGGCGTCCGGTTCGCTCGAGCCACTGGCCCCACCGTCGTGCGCGCCGCCACCCGCTGTACCGCCCGCTCCACCGCCCGCGACCGCATGATCTTCCGGTTGGCTATCGGTCTTCATGCATCCGTAGCCGAGCAGACCGACGAGACCGATAGCGAGGCTGAAACGTAGGGAATTGCTGCGCATTGGATTGGGCACGGAACGTATCATCGGCGGCAGTTATGGCCCTTGAACGATCTTGCTCAATAGCAGTGCCGCCTCGCTGCAGGCGCAATGCGATACACGAGTGCGGACAGCAGCGACCGACCGCGCGTTTCTCGACCTGGTTCGTGGCGAGATGACCCAGTTGCGGCATACATGACCAAAAGCCCCGCGCTGTGCTCGACGAATGCACGGTGTTGCCGGACACTATCGGCGCCGTGCTCGTCAATCCAAGGTGCGGCATTTCGTGAATCCAGCCGTTGCAGCCGAGGGAGGCTCCATCATGTCACTCACCGACAAGCGCAGTGTGCACAAGGCAACCAAGCTCGCCCCGAACCAGATCGAAGCGCTGTTGCCCGAAGTGTCCGGTTACCGAATCGACGAAGCGCGCGCCAAGATCAGCAAGGAGTACAAGTTCGCCGATTTCTACGAGACGATCGCGTTCGTGAACGCGCTCGCGTACATCGCGAATCAGGAAGACCATCATCCGGATCTCGTGGTCAGCTACAACAAGTGCAGCGTCGCCTTCACGACCCACGATGCAGGTGGGTTGACGGAAAATGACTTCATTTGTGCAGCGCGGATCAATGCGCTGATTCGGAGCTGAATTTGGCGGACACCGCCCTCGAGGGTGAATCTCGCAAGCTCGGCCGCTATCGGTTGATTCCGAGCGGGCTCGTACTGAGCGCGCTTTCGTTCACCATCTTGGTGTACATGGCGAGCGAGGAGCCGTTCCTCGCCTTTCGCCCGTCGGATTGCTTGTTGATCTGCGGCGTCGGCGGACTCGTGTGCGTGCTGTTCGTGGTTTGGGCGGTCGCGTGTGTGCGTCATTTGCGGCGCACGCCGCGGCCGCGCGGGATCATCGCGCTGTATGCGACCGCGTGCGTGCTTTGGACCGTGATCAACCTGTTCTACTTAGGAACGATGATTTCCGGGTACCGGGACGATCTGAACAATCCACGCTTACATCGTCTTCGCTAGTCCCTGCGCTGCTGGGCCAGGCACGTGATACGAGCTACGCGCCGCGCTCTGGGCCCCGCGCCCGCTAACCCAAATAGAAGCCGGCCCTGACGTCGGTTGCCTTAGAGTGGCGTCGATTTGGGCTGTTTGCGGGCTGAACAGCTAGTCATTTGTTGGATTGCGAAGTTCGGTTCGCGGTCACCCGCTACGTGCGCTTCGCCCATGTTATACGGTCCAGAACGATGGGCGTCGTCGAGGGCCAATTGCTCGCCGGCAAGTACCGGGTCGAGCGTGTGCTCGGTCAGGGCGGCATGGGTGTGGTCGTTGCCGCGCACCACGTGGCGCTCGATCAGGTCGTCGCGATCAAGTTTCTCTTGCCCGAGGCGCTCGACAACGAAGATGCGCTCGCTCGCTTCGAGCGCGAGGCGCGTGCCGCGGTCAAGATTCAGAGCGAACACGTTGCCCGGGTGACGGACGTTGGTCGGCTCGAAAACAATGCACCGTATATGGTGATGGAGTTGTTGCGTGGGCGCGATCTGGCGACGCTGCTCCGCGAGCAAGGGCCGCTCCCGCTGAGCGACGTAGCCGACTATTTGTTGCAAGCGGGTGAGGCGATCGCCGAAGCGCACGGCCTAGGTATCGTTCATCGGGATCTCAAGCCGGCAAACTTGTTCCTGACGCAGCGAGCCGACGGCTCATCCTGCGTCAAAGTGCTGGATTTTGGCATTTCCAAGCTGACGCTACCGGGTGGCGTCGAGCAGGGCATCACCCAAGCCGCGTCGCTCCTGGGTTCGCCGCTTTATATGTCTCCTGAGCAGTTGGCTTCCGCGCGCGACGTGGACATGCAGACCGACATCTGGTCGCTGGGCGTGATCTGCTTCGAGCTGTTGACGCGCAGGCACCCGTTTCAGGCACAGACGCTGCCGCAGCTGTGCATGGCGATTCAGCTCGGTGTGCCGATTTCTCTGCGCAGCTACCGTTCCGAATTGCCGCTCGAGGTCGAGGCGATGGTGTCGCGATGCCTGAGCAAGGACCTCGGCAAGCGCTACGCGACGATTGCAGAGTTCGCTTCCGATCTGGTGAAGTTCGCGCCGCCGCATTCTCGAGTGTCCGCTGAGCGTATCGAGCGCATTGCGCGTTCGTCGGGCTTTTCCGCGAGCTCGACAGTGCTGTCGGCGTCAACAGGGGGCGGCGCGAGTGACGCGCCGGTGGCTGTCAACCCGACTCTGGCGGAGTTTGGGCGCACCAAGCCTGGCGCGTCATCGACCCGGTTTCGGCTCGGCTTGGGGCTCGCGGCGCTGCTCGCACTGGGCAGTGCTGGCACGTACGCAGTCTCGCGGCGAGAGCTGCCGAAGCTCGAGCCGGTGCTGGCGAGTGCAGCGAGCGCTTTGCCGTTGCCCATCGAGTCAGCTCGGAGTGCGCTCGCTGCGCCTTCGCCCGCGGCCCCGCCGCCGCTCGTCGTTCCTGCCGCGTCGGTCGAACCAGTGCCGAGCACGCGCCCGGCCCCGCCGGTTGCTGCGCTAATTCGCGCGCCGGTGACGCTCGCGAAGCCGGTGAGTGCTCCGAGTTCGTCGGCCGCTGCTTCTGCGAAAGCAGTGGCCAGTGCCGCTCCTTCGAGCAGCGCGAAAGCAGAGGCCAGTGCCGCTCCTTCGAGCAGCGCGAAACCAGTGACTCTTGGAGGCCGTTTGTGACGGAGAGGGTTGCCACACCGTTGGTCGAGCGAACGCGAGCGCGTTGGCCCGCGTTTTCTGCGCTTACCGTTGTCTGTTGCGTCGCACTGCCAGCTGCCGCCCAGGACGAAATCAAGGCTGCGGCGACGTCTGCGTTCGACCAAGCGGAACAGTTGATGACCGCGCGCAAGTTCGCGGACGCGTGCCTGAAATACGCGGAGAGTCAACGCCTCGATCCGCAACTCGGCACCTTGTTGCACTTGGCCGATTGCCTCGAGCAAAACGGCCAGACCGCGAGCGCCTGGGCGGCTTTCCGCGAAGCCCAAGAAGTCGCCGAAAAGCGCAGCGATCCGCGTCGTTCATTGGCTGACGAGCGGGTGACGAAGCTCACGCCGCACTTGTCGAAATTGCAGATCAACGTGCCCAAGTCGGCAGAGCCGAGCTCGTTGCACATCGAGCGCGATCACGTGGTCGTCGGCAGCGCACTTTGGGGTGCACCGATCCCGACCGATCCGGGGACGCACACGATCACCGTTTCGGCGCCGGCGCACCGAACTTGGACGGGCAGCGCGATCGTGCGCGCGGACGGTTCAACGGCCGTGGTCGACGTTCCCGAGCTCGAGGTCGAAGTGCCGCCCAGTCCCGAAGCTTCTGCCACGCCAAAGGCGTCCGCAATTTCGCCGATCCAAGGTGTGCCGCGCGCCGACGCGCAAGGCGGCTCGACAATGTCGACGCAGAGCGTGCTCGGTTGGAGCGCGGTGGGATTGGGTGCGGTGGGGCTCGGTGTCGGTGTGATCTTCGAGTTCAAGCGCGCGAGCAAGCTGAGCTCGCGTGACGAGATTTGTGCCAGCGGTGATCCGGCAGAGTGTCCACCGGGCAGCCAGGCGCGGGTCGATGAGTTGACGAATGAAGCGCGCAGTGCGGCGACCGTGGCAACGGTGGGCTTCATTGCGGGCGGAGTGCTGGCAGCGGGTGGCGTTGCGTTGCTACTCACTGCACCGAAGCAAGGCGCGAGCGAGGTGGCGCTGACGCCTGTGGTGAGTCCGCATTTTCAGGGGTTGGTGCTGAGCGGCCATGCCTTTTGAACAGCAGCGAGGGGAATTGTCGGAGACGCAAAGGCCGATGGTGCACGGATTGTCGAGGTTCGCGCAGCACGCCGCCGTCTGCATTGCCGTTTGCCTTTTGTTCGCTTGCGGTGTGAGCGATCGCAAGGTCAACGAAGGCACCGGCGGAAGCGAAGCGAGCTCGGGTTCCGGAGGCAGCAGCGCTGGCGGCGATCATGGCGGCATGAGCGCGGGCGGTCGGCGCATGAGCAACTCCGCTGGGTCGGGAGGCCAGAGCGGTGAGGCCGGCGAGGCAGGAAGTGCCGGCGAGCCTGGCTCCGCGGGGGAGCCCGGAGCCGGTGGAACCGCCGGGACTGCCCAAACCGCCGGAACTGGCGGCGTACTTCCGACGGAGCCGGACTGCGTCAATGACTCCCTGCGCTGCGAGAACAGCATGGTGCCGTCCAAGTGCGTGGAGGGTGTTTGGATTGATCAGGCGCCATGCACAGCGTCGAAGCCCGCCTGCAGCAACGGTGTGTGCGCGGCTGCCACGCTGACTGGCGGCATCGTGACTGTTTCGGACGGCGTGTTGGCGACGAGCAACGTGCGTCTGGTCGAGCATGGGCTCGAGTACACGCAGACGACGTGCGGCATGGTTGGGACTCAAAAGATGTGTGTTACGGGAGGCATTCGGCCATGAAGCGAAGCTTGAAGTGGGCAGTCATTGTCGCGGGCGCTGCCAGTGTGCTCGCGGCAGGGTTCGTGGGCGGGCGCGCATGGGCCGGCGGAGTTCCGAGCAAAGGCGCGCTCACCTATTCGGGCATGTTGCAGAATCCGGACGGGACACCGCTGGCGTCTGCGGGTCACAATCTCGAGATCAAGCTCTGGTCCACGGGTCCCACGGGCGGCTCGATGCTGTGTGATACCGCGGTGCCGGCGCCGACATTCACGCTCGATAGCGGCGGTCGTTTCTCGGTGCAGCTCGATGACGCCTGCACGGGTGCGATCGGCGCGAATGCGGGCGCGTTCGTCGAGGTCCTGCTGGACGGCAATACGCTCGGACGCACCAAGCTCGGCGCGGTGCCGTACGCACTCGAAGCGAATCACGCGGCGACCGCCGACTCTGCGGCGACTGCGGCAACCGCGAATTCCGCGACCACTGCGGCGACGGCGAAATCGGCGTTGACCGCCACCACTGCTGATTCTGCGACGACAGCGGCGACCGCGAACTCCGCGACGACAGCGGCGACCGCTAATGCCGCCGGTGGCGCGTTGGCAGCGACGATCAGCGCGCTCGCGCAAGCCAACGCGATCCCGAAAGTCAGCGGCTGGACAGAGCTCGCCACGGGGAGCATTCCAAAGCTTTCGACCCCCAGTGGGCAGATCAGCAACGTGACCACCGCTGGCCGTTGGCGTCGTGTCGGCGACAGTTTGCAGCTACGCATGTCCACGAACTTTGGCGGCGTAGCGCCCAACCAGACCGGACAGATGGTGTGGGATCTGCCCGCGGGCGTCGTCGCCAACGTCACCAGCGCGACGCGCACCAACGTTGGCCCCGTCTATGTTTGGTCGAACAGCGGGATCACTCAGGTTTGCCAGGCGGAAATTACCACTGCTCTGAACCAGCTGTACGCCTACTGCTCTGCGGGCCCGCTCACGACGACCTCACCCATATCTCCGCCGGCCTCCGTGGAGTTCGATGTGACGTTTCCCGTCCAAGGCTGGACGGTGACGCAGTGAGCGGCTGTCGGCGCCTGGCCGCTGCGCGAGCTACGCGCCGCGATCCGGCGCGCCGCGCCCGCTAACCCAACCCCAATCACTCCGTGGGGTTACGGTTCGCGATAGAAGCGCGGCACACGGCGGGAGATGTCCGTGAGGATTTCCCAAGGGATCGTGTCGAGGGTGCGCGCGATTTCTTCGGCGGTGATTTCGTCTTGGCCGAGCGGGCCTTTTTGGGCGCCGAGGATGACGCATTCATCGCCCACGCGGACGTCGGTGATTTCGGTGACGTCGAGCATGGTCATGTCCATGCTGACCGTGCCGACGACGGGGACGCGCTTGCCGCGAACGAGCAGTGAGCCGCGGTTGGAGAGGCCACGGCAGAAGCCGTCCGCGTAGCCCACGGGGACCGTCGCGATGCGGCTCGGGCGAGTGGTGTGGAAGGTGGCGCCGTAACCGATCGGCGCGCCGGCGGGGAGATCGCGCAGGGCGGCGATTTCGGTGCGGACGCGCATGACGGGGCGGAGCTCGGGACAGAGGCCGGCTGCCGGTTGCACGCCGAAGAGCGCGATGCCGGGGCGCACGACGTCGTAGCAAGCGCGCGGGGTTTTGAGCAGCGCGGCGCTGTTTGCGGCGTGACGCAGCTCTGGGACGACGCCCTCTTTGCGCAGCGCCAGCGTCGCTTCTTCGAACAGATCGAGTTGCTGATTGATCGATTCCGGATCGGAGGAGTCCGCACAAGCGAAATGCGTCATCAAGCCTTGCAGCTTGACCTCGGGGAAGCGCTGCAGTGCTTTGGCGAAGCTGCTCACGTCCGCAGGCAGGATGCCGAGGCGCCCCATGCCAGTGTCGACTTTGACGTGAATCTTGTGCGGCTCCGAGCCAGCGAACTTCACCTCGTCCGCGATGGCTTCGAGCTGCGCGGGGTCGTGCACGACGGGGGTGAGATCGTGACGGAGCAGTTCACCCCAGGCGCGGCCGTAGTAGCCGCCCATGATCAAGATGGGAACTTGGATGCCGGCTTCGCGCAGTTCGATGCCTTCTTCCAGGAGTGCGACACAGATGCCGTTTGCGCCGGCGCGTTCGAGCGTGCGCGCGACGGCTTTTGCGCCGTGACCGTAGCCATCAGCCTTGAGCACGGCCCACACCGCGGCGCCGCCCGCGGCGCGCTGCACGAAGCGCAAATTGTGCCGCAAATGGGCGAGATTGACCTCGGCGCGGGTGGGCCGAACCGCGTCCGACGGGACTGCGCGTTGCGGGCGCAACACCCGTGGAAGGGGGGTGGCCAAGGCCGGGGTAAGCGCGCTGAGTGCTGGGTGCCGCGTCATCGTGCTGCCACACTGGTTAGCGGAGGCGTGTGCGGTGCGTCAACTTATTCGCTGCTCGGATCATGTCTGCGGGTGCGGATGCCGATCAGCGCGCTCGTCTCATTCTGACCGCGCTGAAGTTTTCGTGAGAGCGTCTGGGGGCGTTTCCGGTGAACCGCGCCCGGCGTTACTGAAAGCAACGCTTCATGCAGGTCTTGTAATCCGCTTCACAGACCTTACAAGCGGGGTCGGGTTTGCCTGCGTCCGGTGTGCAAGGGCGCTGACAATTAGCCAGCGTTTCCCGGCAGATATTGCTGCATTTGTCTTCGGGGGCGCGCGCCGTTGCCGTCACTTGTTCAGTAGTTGGCGCTGGGGGTGCGGCGCCCGCGTCTCCGTACCAACGCGTGGCGATCGGGGGTGGAGGCGCGTGCACACTCGTCGGTGCAGGGACCACCAAGTAAAATTGACGCGCCTCGGCTTGCTTGTCGTCACCGATGTCGAGTGTGGGACGGGATGTGTCTCCGCTTGCGAAAGAATGCAGCCGTCGGCGCGCATACTCGATGCGATCGCGCGGTTGGCCATAGGTGTACATGCTGAGCCACTCGCTCCAGCACGCGCGGCGATGGGTCGGCGCCGTGTCGACCTCCAAGTCCAGCCGGTAGCAGTGTTCGAAGCGCACGTTGCCTTCGTAAATCGACTGGACGCTGGGGCCGCACGCAAAGGCCGCCACGAACGCGACCAGCACCGTGATTGCTCCGCGGAAACGCAGCCGCGACGGCGTTTGGTAACCGCCTTGGTTCGGGGACGCGCTGAGCACGGCACCAGTTTTTGCCGAGCGCGAAGGTCAGCGCAAGCAACTCTCCGGCGACCGCGGCATTGCGGGCTTTTCTCGTGCTATGCCAGGGCCCAAAATGTTCACTGGTCTGGTCGAGCTCAAGGGCAACCTCGCGCAGCGCGTGCGCCGCGGCCCCGGTTACCGGCTCTCGATAGCAGGTGCGCTGGGCACGCTCACCCTCGGGGAATCGATTTCCGTGAGTGGGGCGTGTTTGACGGTCGTCGCGTCGGACGACCGGAGCTTCGAAGCCGACGTCTCTCTGGAGACCGCGAGTAAAACGACCCTGGGCGCGCTCGCCGTCGGTTCGGCCGTGAATCTGGAGCGGGCGCTCAAGGTCGGCGATCGCTTGGGCGGCCATTTGGTGAGCGGTCACGTGGACGCGGTGGCCGAGCTCGTACGCGTCACTCCCGCGGGTGAAGCGCAGCGGCTCACGGTCGGCTTCCCGCGCGAGCTCGCGCGGTTCATCGCCGCCAAAGGCTCGATCACGCTGGACGGCGTGTCGTTGACGGTGAACGCCGTTACGGACAGCACGCTCGAGGTGATGATCATCCCGCATACGCTGGCGGTCACGACGCTCGGTGGATTGCAGATCGGAGCGTCGATCAATCTCGAGGTCGACACCTTGGCGCGCTACGCGGTGCGGTACTTGGAAGTTAGCTCTGGAAATAGCGAGGCTGGCCTGAAGGACGCACTGCGCCAGGCGGGCTACGAGGGTTTGGGAAAGTCATGAAGAGTGAAACTTCGCATCCGATCCCGAGCCGCGGGCTCGACATTGCTCCGGAGCATTTGCTTCGCGTGCGCGCCGCCCTGGACGACATTCGCGCCGGAAAAATGGTGATCTTGGTCGACGACGAAGATCGCGAAAACGAGGGCGATCTGACGCTCGCCGCCGATCGCGTCACGCCCGAGGCAATCAACTTCATGGCCATGCACGGTCGCGGCTTGATTTGTCTGACGCTGACCGAGGAACAAGTGGCGCGTCTGGAATTGCCGTTGATGAGCGCGCCGGGTCGAAGTGGCCCGCGTCTGGGCACGGCGTTCACGGTGAGCATCGAGGCGAGCGAAGGTGTGACCACTGGCATTAGCGCTCAGGATCGCGCTCACACGATTCGCGTTGCGAGTAGTCCGAAGGCGCAACCCTCGGACATCGTGGTGCCTGGACACGTGATGCCGCTGCAAGCGCGTCGTGGTGGGGTTTTGGTGCGCGCAGGGCAAACCGAAGGCTCGGTCGATCTCGCGCGGCTCGCTGGTCTGAACGAAGCGGCCGTGATTTGCGAGATCATCAATGATGACGGCACCATGGCGCGCATGGCCGATCTCGAGACCTTCGCTGCGCGTCACCGGCTCAGCATTCTGACGATAGCGGATCTGATCTCGTATCGACTGCAAACCGAGCACTTGGTGACTCGGCTCTCGGAGGGCGAGATCGTGCTCGACCGCACGGGCACCGCCTGGCACGCGATCGTGTTCGAAGCGGTGCTCGAGAAGCGGCAGTTTTTGGCTCTGGTGAAGGGCCAACTCGACGGCGAGCACCCGACCTTGTGCCGCATGCACGCGGGCTCGACTCTGGCGGACGTGTTCAGCTCGACCAGCGGTGACGGCGCCAAGCACTTGGACGAAGCGATCGACGCGATCGAAAAAGAGGGCAGCGGCGTGATCGTGTATCTGCCACCACAGGGCGAGTTGCGGGACGACCTCGAGCGCTTACTGCGCCGCCACGATCCCAAGAGCTCACCTCCGGTCGCGCTGGCTGCTGCCCCCGCAGCTATGCGCCCACACGGCGGCACGCTGCGCGAGTATGGGCTCGGGGCGCAGGTTTTGCGCGAGCTCGGCCTGTGCAAGATTCGGCTTTTGACCAACAATCCCCGGAAAATCGCGGGGATCGAGGGCTATGGTTTGGAGCTCGTCGAAAGCGTGCAGCTAGTTTCGATGCAGCGCCCGACTTGAGCACGCCCCGCGTATCGCCTCTCGCGAAGCTGATGCTAGCATTCGCGCCCCACACGGAACCTTGCTACGCCCGTCAGGAATTTCATGCCCAACTCCGAGAATGCTCCAGAGTCCCTGGAAGGCACGCTGATTGTCCCTAAGGGGACGCGCTTTGCCATCGTAGCCGCCCGTTTCAACAGCTTTATCGTCGAGCGCCTGGTCGAGGGCGCGCTGGATGCGCTGCGTCGTCACGGGGCCGATCCGGGAAAGATCACCGTCGTGCGCGTGCCGGGTGCGTGGGAAATCCCGTTCGCGTGCGCGCGGCTCGCCAATAGCGAGAAGGTGGATGCGGTGATCGCGCTCGGCGCCGTGATTCGCGGCGCGACGCCGCACTTCGATCACGTGTCGAACGAGGTCTCGAAGGGCGTCGCGCAGGTCGCGCTGTCTTCGGGCACGCCAGTCGCGTTTGGCGTGCTCACCACGGATACCATCGAGCAAGCCATCGAGCGCGCGGGCACGAAGGCAGGCAACAAAGGCTTCGACGCCGCTCTGGCCGCGATCGAGTTGGTCTCGCTCGGTCAAGCCCTCGAGCAAGCCGGGTTCTGAGTCGAGATCAACGATGGGAGCACGTACTCAGGCCCGTGAGGCCGCGCTACAAATGCTGTTCGCGGTCGAAGCCGGGGGCACCGAAGTGGAGCGCGCAATCGCGGATTTTTGGGCTGAATTGCCCGCCGAGGACGCCGAGGGTCGCCCTTACGCGGATGCGTTGGTGCGCGGCGTCTTGGGCGACCTTTCGCGCACCGACGCCGAGATCAAGAAGGCCAGCCAGAACTGGCGGCTCGAACGCATGACCCGCGTCGATCGCAACGTGTTGCGCATGGGAGCCTGGGAGCTGATCGCGCGCAGGGATGTCCCGCGCGCGGTGATTCTGGATGAGGCGGTCGAGGTCGCCAAACGCTTCGGTACCGAGGAGAGCGGCGCCTTCGTGAACGGCGTGCTCGATCGCATCGCCGAAAACCTCGGGCGCACGGACGCCGACGGCGTCTCTCCGAAGCCTGCGAGCTGAGGCGGCTTGGATCTTCGTTTCTCGACGCCCGAGTTGCGCAAGCTCGACTTGCTCGGAACCGAGATCATCGTTTCGACGATCGCGATCGACGAGCGCCCGCCGCACGGCGTCACGGGACTCCTGGATTTTCGCTTGGCCGGTCGCATATCAAGGCTGATTCAGGCTGGATTCGCAACCGGCACGGTGGGCGAAGTGTTGCTGATCCCCGGCAAACCCAAGCTGCCCTTCGACAAGATCTTGCTGTTCGGAATCGGTAAGCGCTCGGAGTTCAATGACCCGGTGTTTCGCACCGTGTTGAACAAGATCTTGCGCACGCTCGAGGGCTTACGGGCGCGCACCGCGGTGGTGGAGCTCCCCGGCCGGCACTTCGACGCCATCTCCCCCGAGCGCGCTGCCGACATTTTGCTCGAGTCGACCGGGGGCCAAAAAGAGCACGACGTGTGGACGCTGATCGAGCCCGCCGAGGCGCAGCGCGCGATCACGCAGCATATGATTCAAGAGCGCCGCCGCGTGCGACACGAATAACGCGCGGCAGCGTGCGAACTACAGCATTCCGCGAGCACGAGTGCTGAACGACTCCGCTTGGGTGAGCTCGGCGGGCACGCTGAGCAGCTCGTAGCCGTCCGAAGCGAGCTTCGCGGCGAGTGCACCGACCACGCACTGGTCTTCCCAGGAGGGCTTCCTTCCGTAAGCAAAGGAAACCCAGCTCTGCGCGTAGATTCGCTGGACGGCCGGAAGGCTCGCGAGCTCCTGCATCAGTTGCTGAGGTGAGCTGATTTGCTTACTGGGCTGGCCACTGCCAGAAGTGATGGTGACGGCCGCGTCGATCGCGCCACCTCGCGGATCGACGGTCTGCCACGCGCCAATCGCGTCGTAGTTCTCCAGCGCGAAGCCGAAGGGGTTGAGGATCGCGTGGCAACGGTTGCAATCGGGCGGACTCGTCAGCGCCGTTAGGTACTCGCGGTTGGTCTTGTAGTCGCCCGTGAGCAGGGTGTTCGCGGTGGGGCTTGGCGTGGGTATTTCAATGCCGAGCAGGTTCAACGAGATGAACGTCCCTCTCATGAACGGACTCGTGCTCTCGTAGTTGGCATACGAGCTCAAGAACCCCGCGCGCGTCAAAAAGCCCGAGCGCTGCATGGCGTCGAGCTCCACGCGCTTCAGGTCGCTGCCGAAGCCCTTGGGATCCAATCCGTAGATCGCGGCGTTGTCTTGGTTGACGAACGCCGCTGTGCTCAGGAAGTAGTCCTTGAAGGTGCCGTGTCCGAACATCACGTCGTCGAAGAAAGCGTTCATCTCAGCGGGCATGATTGCCGAGGCTTTATCGCTGTAGAGCGGGTACTTCGCGGTGTCGTGCCGACTCTTGTACCAATGCCCACTCGCGTCGTCGATGTGGGTCCAGCGCTGATGAAACGCTTCGAGCATTGGCGTCGCCTTCTCTTTGACGAGAAGCATGCGCTTCGCCTGAGCCAAGATTGCCTCCTTGTCTTGGAGCGCGTCCTTGTCAGCGGCCTCGTTCAGCTGATCGTCCGGGATTGAGCCCCAAACGAACATGGACAGGCGGGTCGCTACTTCATGGCTCGAGAGTCGCACGCCCGTCCCCACGATGTCGTTCGCTGGCTTGTCAGTCGCGAGCTCCGGCAACATCAGGAACGAAGGAGAAACCAGGAAAGCGTACAGCGTCGTTTCCGCGAGCTCTTCTGCCGTGGGCGCTGGCGTGGTCTTGCCGAGTTGCTGAAACCGCGCCAGTTCGTCGACACTCAATGGGCGACGAAATGCTTTGCGCCCAAAGGTCTTGATCGTGTCGTCCAAGCAGCCCGCTTGCGCGGGATCGCAGCTGATGAACTTGGACCTGTTGGGACCAGTCATCACCATTCGAGCGATCTTTTCGCCGACGTCTTGGTAGATCTGCCACGCGGCGGTGCTGATTGGCCCGTCGAAATCGCCCACCAACAAGTCGCTCACGCGCGAGTCGGAGACTGATGTAACGCCGAGCAGATCGCGCATCACCGCCTCGTATTGGCGGTTCAGTAGGCGTGGGATCTGACTCGTGACCGGGAGTCCGTCGATGCACCTCTCGATGATGATGGACTCTCCACCAAAACCGGAGCCGGCTGGGCTCGTGACGCCACCATGACTAGATGCACCGCCCTCGCCGGTTCCTCCGCTTCCGCTATTTCCGCGCTCGTTTTCCGCATCGTTCGACCACAACCCGCAGCCCGCAAGTAGGCCCGAACAAACCAGCAGCGCAGCACAGCTGCGCTGGTTCACGGCGTGCCTCGGACTCGCATGCGGAACGAGTCCGGCTGGGTGAGATCCGTAATCAGGTTGAGCACTTCGTAGTCGCCGTTGTGGATACGAAACTCGAAGTCATTGGCCAGGCAATGGTCTAAGCTGGAATCCGGCCGTCGATAGGCGAACGATATCCAAGCCTCCACGTATTGATCCTGGGCCTTTTGGGCCTTGGCAATCGCCTGCATGAGCTCGCGGGGCGAGCTGACCTCGACGTCCTGAAGTCCATTGCCGAGCTTGACGGTCGCCTTCGCGTCGATGGCTCCGCCGAGCTGATCGACTGTTTGCCAAGCTCCGATCGCGTCGAAGTTCTCGAGCGCGAAACCGGCTGGATTGAACACCTCATGACAGTTGCGGCAAGGTGGCCCCGACTGCGTGAGGGCTTCGAAATACTGGCGATTCGTCACGAAGTCGCCCGTGACGGTCTGTTGGGCTGCACCGGGTGGTGGTGCGCCAATTTGAATGCCCAAGATGCTCGCAATGAATGCGCCGCGAAGGGCAGGGCTGGTGCGGGTTTCATTCGCGTAGGAGCTCAGGAACCCAGCGCGGGTCAGGAACCCTGAACGTTGTTTGGCGTCGAGCTCCACTCGCTTCAGATCGGTTCCGTAGCCCGCGGGATCGAGACCGTAGATTGCGGCATTGTCTCGATTCACGAACGCGGCGTTGCTCAAGAAAAGATCTGCGAACGTACCGTGGCCGAAGATGACGTCATCGAAGAAGGCGTCGAGTTCGGCTTGCATCGCCGTCGCGGCGTTCGCGGTGTAGAGCGGGAAGCGCGTCGCGTCGTGGTGACCTTTCCACCAATGTGCGCCCGGGTCGTCGCCATGCGTCCAATATTGATGAAACGCCTCAATCACGGGCGCCACCTTCTCTTTGACGAGAAGCATGCGCTTCGCCTGAGCCAAGATTTGTTCTCCGGTTTGGAGCTCGTTCTTGTCGGCAGCAGTGTTGAGCTGATCATCCGGGATCGAATCCCAGAGCATCATCGACAGGCGCGTCGCAACTTCATTGCTCGAGAGCTGGATCTTCCCGTCCACCTGCTTGTCGGTCGCGAGCTCTGACAGCATCAAGAACGATGGCGAAACCAGGAATGCGAATAGGGTGGTTTCGGCGAGCTCGGCTGCGCTGGGTGCGGGCGTGGTTTTCCCGAGTTGCTGAAAGCGCACTAGCTCATCGTCACTCAGCGGGCGACGAAATGCTTTGCGCCCGAACGTCTCGATCGTGTTGTCCATGCAGCCCGCTTGGGCGGGATCACAGCTGATGAACTTGGACCTATTGGGTCCAGTCATCACCGCGTGAGCAATCTTTTCGGCGACGTCCTGGTAGGCGTCCCAGGCTTGGGTGTTGAGTGGGCCGTCGAAATCAGCGACTAGGAAATTGGACAGAGGTTGGTCGCCGCCGGTCCCGGTGCTGGGTAGCGCCGTAACGCCGAGCAGATCGCGCATCACCGCCGCGTATTGGCGGTTCAACAGCCGTGGGATCTGGCTCGTGACCGGGACCCCGGGCCGACAGGGGTCTCCGGGACCGACGAATCCGGCGTTTCCGCCTTCGTTCGAGGCGCCACCCTGGCTAGCTCCACCATTCGCGGCGTTGCCCCCGCCGAAGCCGAGCCCGGCCGACCCATTCCCGGCCGACCCATTCCCGGCATGTCCTTCGGGTGTGCCTTCAGAGTCGTTCGACCATAGTCCGCAGCCCGAGATCAGACCCGAGCAGGCCAGCAGCGCTGCGCAATAGTGCTTGTTCAATTTGCTCACCACCGCACCCCTTGCTTCCTGAGACGACCGTAATCCCACCGAGTACGAACGACGGCAGCACGAAACTATCACGCAGCCATATGCGTCGCATTCAGGATTCGGAGTCGCGAGTGGAATGGAACCCGCCCGCAATTTTGCAGCCGAGGATGCGAAAATTCTCGTCGCGAGATGTAACGCGCGGGGTCACACGCACAGGGCCAAAACGCCGCTCTACAGCCCAGCAAACGCGAGGATCGGGCTCGCAAACCAATGGCGTCTTGTCCCCACCAATCTCGGGCCACGCGGGGCGTGTTCATCGGCCATTGGCCCCAGTGCCCGCAGTGAGAGATCTTCGCTGCTTCGCCCTAGTCACTTCTTTGGCTTGGTGATGATCACTGCGCCGAGCATGACTCTGCCGCTCTTCTTGTACTCGTCGTATTCGAGCACCATGCCGCCGGGATAAGTGTCGCGAGCGACCGTGTCGAAGTCGTTCGCTGCGGTGACACGCTCGGAGCTGAGCGGCGCACCGATCAGCTCTTGGACGGCCTTCGGAATCATGCCCAGTGCGGCTCCCGGCGGAATCGCGCCGTTGAAGAAGCCGTACACCTTCGGTTCGCCTTTCGCATCCGGCCCTGCCGGACGATCATGGCGATGGACGATGATGCGTTCGGTGACGCCGTCCTTGTCGAGATCGAACTCGACCGCGCGGCGAATGTACCTGCACACAGTAGCGGTCTTCACCTCACACGGCGCGGCCATCAGACGTTCGATGGTTGCGACCGTGGCGCCGATTCGGATTGGTCCCACGCCCTGACCAGCTTGAATTGCCAATGCCGGACCCTCGGGCATTTGCGCAGTGCTCGGCGGAGCCGGCGTTGCGGGCGCGCTCGACGCGTTTGCGGGGACTGGGGTGGGGGTCGCGCTGGGGCTGGCAGTTGCGCTCACTGCCGCCGAGGCCGCGGGGGACGATTCAGTCTTTGCGGGTGATTTACAACCCCACGCCGGGGCCGCCAAAGCAAGAAGGAGCGTCAACCGAGCAGAACACGAGCGCATGAAACCTCCGAGGGAAGAACCAGTAGCACGCCCCAAACATGCCCGACTACCCGCGCGCAACAGTTGGAATTTGACGACGGGCCGGCGGCGAGACAAAACCGCAGGCTCTTCGATGTCCGCCTTCGCGCCCCGGCGCTTTCTGTTCATCACCGGTAAAGGCGGAGTCGGCAAGACGACCGTGACAGCGGCGCTTGCTCGTTCGCTCGCGGTCCGTGGGCTTCGGGTGCTGGTCACCGTCTGTGGCACCAAAGAGCGCCTCGGTACCCTGCTCGGCGCGCCACCGCTGAGCTCGAGCATCACGCAGCTCGCGCCGAACATTTGGGGCGTGCAGCTCGTCTCGGAAGTCGCCTTGCGCGAGTACGGCGCGATGAAGCTGAAGAACCGCGTGCTAGTCGACGCGATCTTCGACAGCAAATACGTGGCGGGCTTTCTCAACGGCACACCGGGTATGAAGGAGTGGTCACTACTCGGTAAGGCTTGGTTTCATGCGACGGAAGAGGAGCAAGGGCGTCCACGCTTCGACGTGGTGTTGTTCGACGCGCCTGCTACCGGTCATGGCCTCGACATGCTGCGCGTGCCCAAGGTGATCGTCGAGATTGCGCCGCCGGGAGTGCTGCGGAGCGACGCAGAACGCGCTTGGGAAATGTTCCGAGACCCAGCGCGCAGCGGCGTCGTGGTCGTGACCTTGCCCGAAGAAATGCCGACCAATGAGTCACTCGAGCTGTGCTCCGCGCTGCGCAACGAGCTCACCTTGCCGATCGCCGAAGTCGTGGTCAATTCGCTGCTCCCGCCGCTCTTTTCCGAGGCGGAAGCCAGCGCGCTCGAGCGCTACACCGAGCTCGACGCGAACACGCCTGCGCGCGCGGTGCTGGGCAGCGGCGTGCGCCGCGCCGCGCGCGAGCGCATTCAGAACGAGTCGCTCACGCGGCTGGCTGCGCTGGGCGTTCCGTTGCGAAAGCTCGAGCTACTGATGGACGGCGCCGCCACGCCTGAAGCGGTCGTGCGCCTGTCTCGAAACTTCTGACAGGCGCTTGCCGCTCGCCTCGAGTCACTCGAGCAACGCAGCAGCGGCGTGATCCAAGAGCCACAGGCCATTCCTCGCCAAGCCCGAGGGCGTGGCTCGAATGTCGAGCGGTTCCTTCAACGCACGGCGCACGGGTTCGGCTTTGCCCGCGCCATTCGCGATCACGATGCACTGCCCTGCGGCTTCGATCACGGGCGGGGTGATGCTCAGGCGTTGGGGTGGCGGTTTCGGTCCAATTACTGGCAAAACGCGACGCGTTCGCTCGTCTAGCGCTGGGCTTCCGGGAAACAATGAGGCCGTGTGTCCATCTTCACCGATGCCCAGCACCATCACCGAGATGCTTGCCGGGAGCAGCGCCTCGTACGCGCGCGCAGCGGCGTCCTGATCCGGATTTTCGGCAACGATGCGGTGAATGTTGGCGGCGGGCAATGGTACCCGATCGAACAGCGCAGCTTGCGCCATCGCGAAATTACTGTCGGGGTGGGTGGGAGGAACGGCCCGCTCGTCGCCGAAATAAACGCTCACCTTGGACCAATCTATTCCTGGAATTTTCGCGAGAGCTTCATATGCGGCCCGCGGTGTAGTGCCGCCTGCGAGGGCAAGTGATGCGGCAGACTGCGCAGAGATCGCCCTTTTCAGCGCTTCCGCGATGTGTTCGGCCGCGCGCTTGGCAAGCTGATTCGATTCACAGATTTCGACAGCCATGGGCCCGCGAGCCTAGCGCGCGGCAAGGGTGAGGGGCGAGAGGCGAACGATATCGAAGAGTCGAAAGAGGTGCGTCCATTGCCGGCAAGCGCTATGGTCCGGACGCTCCCTCAATGGTTGACCCGGCCTTGCTTCGCGATCGCGTGCTCGTCGGTCGCTACCGGCTGGACGAACGGCTGGGCGCGGGTGGGATGGGTTCCATCTGGCGCGCGCACCATCTGGTGCTGCAAGCCCCTGTCGCCGTCAAACTGATCGACCGTGAGGCTGTGCCGGACGAGGAAACGCTCGGTCGCTTCATGCGTGAAGCGCAGTCGGCCGCGACCCTGCGCAGTCCGCACGTCGTGCAAATCCTCGACTATGGCGTCGACGACAAGCTGCCATTCATCGTGATGGAGCTGCTCGACGGTGAGAACTTGGCGCAGCGTCTGCGCCGCCAAGGTCGGCTCGGCTCCGCCGAAACCGCGCGCATCGTCACGCACATTGGTCGCGCGATGGCGCGCGCGCACGAAGCCAACATCGTGCATCGCGATCTGAAACCCGAGAACGTGTTTCTGATTCGCAACGAAGACGAAGAGATCGCAAAGGTCTTGGATTTCGGTGTAGCCAAGGTTTCGGTCGGGGAGATCGGCGAACAAGGTTCGCGCACTCGCACCGGCTCGATTTTGGGCACGCCGTATTACATGAGCCCCGAGCAGGCTCAGGGTAACAAGACCGTCGATCACCGCTCGGATTTGTGGTCGCTGGGCGTGATCGCCTTCGAGTGTCTGACCGGCAAACGTCCGTTCTACAGCGACGGCCTGGGCGATCTCGTGCTGCAGATCTGCATTCGCGACATACCGGTTCCGTCAGAAACGAACTCAGTGCCCGTCGGCTTCGACGCTTGGTTCGCGCGTGCCGTATCTCGCGATCCGGAAGCGCGTTTTCAGTCCGCCCGTGAGCTCACTGACGCTCTCCGCGAAGTGCTGGGTGGTGATGAGCTGCAGTGGACTTCGCCGGAGCTCGTGAACGCGGCCGAGCTCACGCCGAATTCGCAAGCGCGCACACGGCAGGATCCTTCGGGTTCCGATCCGCGTGCATCCGCTCAGCTGAACGAATCGAACTCGCAAATCCGGCTTTCTTCTGGCGGAAGCCTGATGGCAGATCCAGGCGCACCCACGCTGTTTGCGCATGACGGGCCAACGTCGTCGCGCTTCGGCGGAACCCCCGTCGCGCTCGGTAGCAGCCCGACGTCTTCACGCGGCAGTAGCCCGACGTCTTCACGCGGAGTGCCGAGTGAGAGTCGGCGTGCCGAGAGTGAGGTGATAGCCCAGCTGCTTCGCAGTGCCGAGTCAGAGCCACCGCGGCGGCGCTCGGGTGCTGGGCTCGTGCTCGCGGTCGCGGGCGTCGCTTTGGCAATCGGGGTTGGCGCAGGCTGGGTGTTCATGAAGCGCAACGACCTGCCCCGATTGCGTCCGTTGCCCGACGCAGTGCCGCCTGCGCACGAATCCGCTGCGCCGCGCGCGCACAGCAGCAAACCGCCGGAGCACGCGCCGTCCGCGCACGAAGAGCCCCCTGCAGCCGTGACTGCGACTCCCAGCGTGTCGACCAAGCCTCCCGCTGCTCACGCACAGCCGGACGAGGCACCGCCGTCCGCAGTTCCGGCAATTACCGCTACGAGCAAGCCTTCCCCCGCGCCCTCGGTCTCTGCCGCGCCCACCAACGCGACGCCAGACGCCGGCTGGGTCAAGCCTGCCTGGGCCATTCCAGACGAAGAACCGCGCCGCGTGCACACCGACGACGCGCGCGACGCCGGCAAGTAGCGTTCAGCGCCTTGGAGGCAAAATCGCCTCCAAATCCTCGGTCAGCGGTAGCGTGGTTTCTGCGATGTCGATCTGCGCTTTCTGCAATTTGCCGGACAGATCCACGTTCACGGCTTGCCAGCGCGTATATGCATCGAGCACCCAAATGCCGCTCTCGCGCGTGCCGTTGCCGGACCAGCCGTTACCACCGAAGGGCAAGTGCGCTTCGGCACCCGTGGTCGAATTGTTGATGCTGGTCATGCCCGCGTTGATCTCTTCTTTGAAGCGCAACATGGCTCGCGCATCGCGCGTGTACAGCGCGCTGGAGAGTCCGTAGGGCGTGCCGTTGGCGACGGACATCGCCTCGTCCATGCCGTCGACTTCAATCAGATTGACGGTGGGCCCAAAGCACTCTTCTTGCGCGATGCGCATGTCGATCTTCACCTTGTCGAAGATGCGTGGAGTTGCGTATAGCCCTTGCGTTGCGTCGCCCGTGAAGCCTTCGGGCTCATCGCCGGGCAGAATGCGTCGCCCGTCGAGCAACAATTCCGCGCCACCCTCGATGCCCGTCTCGCGTTGGCGCGTAAAACCGGCCATGAAACGCTCGTTGATCAGCGGCCCGTAGTCGACGTCCGGGTTCGAGGGATCGCCGATGCGTAGCGCGCGAGCGCGGCGCACCAGCTTTTCGCGCACAGCCGGCATCGCCCGGCGATCGACGATGATGTTGCCGACGCTCGTGCAGCGTTGTCCGGCCGTACCAAAGGCCGCCCAGAGCGCGCCGTCGACCGCCAATTCCAAATCAGCATCGGCCAAGATCACGAGCGGATTCTTGCCGCCGAGTTCGAGCGACGGCTGTTGCAAGTTGCGCCCGCACACTTCGCCGATGTGGCGACCCACCGCCGTCGAACCGGTGAACGAAATCTTGTTGATCGTGCCGGCCTCGACTTGATCGATCAAGAACTGCCCGGCAAGGTCCTTGCCTCCGCCGTGGACGATGCTGAGTACGCCCTTCGGAAGCCCTGCGCGTTGCCAGGCGCTGAAAAATAGCGCCGCCGTGCCGGGCGCGTCGTCCGATGGCTTCCACACCACGGCGTTGCCGCAGAGCAGCGCAGGGATGATCTTCCACGAAGGGACGGCGATCGGAAAATTGCCAGCAGTGATCACACCGACCACGCCCAACGGACGGCGATAGGTGAAGAGCTCCTTGTCGGCGAGCTCGCTCGGTACGGTTTGACCGTACAGGCGTCGCCCCTCGCTCTGGAAGAACACCGCAGTATCGATCGCTTCTTGAACGCTGCCGCGCGCTTCGCGCAGCGGCTTACCGACTTCTCGCGCGACGAAGCGCGCGAGAGACTCCTTGTCTTGCGTGAGCAGAAACACGAGCCGGCCAAGCACCTCTGCGCGTTGCGGTGCAGGTGTCTGCGCCCAGGCCCGCGCGGCGTCGCGTGCTGCCGCGCAAGCTGCGCGGACTTCTTCGGCCGAGGTTTGTGGGGCGAGGCTCACCACGTCGCGCTGGTCGGCGGGGTTTCGGCGTTCGAACAGCTCTCCGGTGTTCGGCCTTTGGCTCCCGCCGTAGAAATTCCCGAGTAGGAGCGTGTGTGGAAACGGCCCCTGCTGCTCGCGAGTTTGCATCCTTCAAATGTCCGTCGGCCGCGGCGGCTCGGCAAGTCTTGGATCACGCGAGTCCAGTGCGACCGATCGCGCCCGGCTAAAAGCCTCCAGTAGGACACAAAACTGGGTTAAAACCCGACCCGCAACATGCCCCTCACCATCGCCACCGCACCTCAAGTCGTGATCGAAAACGTGACTCCCCAGCTCGATGGGGGCCGATATCCCATCAAGCGCGTGATTGGGAACATGATCGAGGTGAGCGCCGATATCTTCAAAGACGGGCACGACCTGATCGCGGCACGCTTGGTCTATCGGCGCCCTGGTGAGGCTTCCTCACACTACGCTCCGTTCACGTACCGTTTCGATCCGGATCGTTGGCATGGCTCGTTCAAGGCCGATCAGATCGGGCTTTGGCAATACGACATCGAGGCTTGGCCCGATCGCTTCGGAACTTGGCGTTCGGATCTGGGGAAGCGTTTGAATGCCGGGCAAGACGTGCGCCCGGAGCTCTTGGAAGGTGCGAGTATTCTTGCGCGCGTGGCGGACAAGCTGACGGGCGCCGCCAAGGTGCTGATCGCGGACGCGGCCAAGCGTCTCGGCTCACCCTCCCTTGCTCTCGACGAACGCCTGAAGGTTGCCTTCGCCGAGGACGTCGCGGAGCTCGTGCGAGCGCCGCTGTTCGCGGACGAGGCGTGTCGCTTGGATCGCCCGCTCGAAGTCTACGTGGATCGCGCCGAGGCCGTATTCTCAGCCTGGTACGAGCTGTTTCCGCGCTCGCAGGGCAAGGACCCGAGCAAGCACGGCACGTTCGCGGACACCACCCGGCGCTTGCCCGAGATCGCCGCGCTCGGCTTCGATGTGATCTACCTGCCGCCCATTCATCCGATCGGCGTCACGCATCGCAAAGGGCGAAACAACAACCCGGTCGGTGCACCTGGCGATGTGGGCAGCCCGTGGGCGATTGGCGCGGCAGAGGGCGGGCATACTTCGGTGCACCCGCAACTCGGCACGCTCGCCGACTTCGAAGTGCTCGTCGCTTCCGCGCGCGACTTCGGTCTGGAGATTGCGCTCGACTTCGCGTTGCAGTGCTCGCCCGATCATCCGTGGGTGAAAGAGCACCCGGAGTGGTTCTTCATTCGGCCTGACGGCAGCATCCGCTACGCCGAAAATCCGCCCAAGAAGTACGAGGACATCTACCCGATCAACTTCTGGTGCAAGGATCGTCAGGCGCTCTGGCACGCCTGCCGCGACGCGGTGCTGTTTTGGATCGCGCGTGGCGTGAAGATCTTCCGCGTCGACAATCCGCACACCAAGCCGCTCTCGTTCTGGGAGTGGCTGATTCGCGACGTGCAGGCTGTCCATCCCGAGACTATTTTCCTATCCGAGTCGTTCACCCGGCCGAAGCGCATGAAGAGCCTGGCCAAGCTTGGCTTCACCCAGAGCTACACGTACTTCACGTGGAAGAACTCGGCCTGGGAGCTCAAGGACTACCTGAACGAACTCGCCCACACCGAAATGGCCGACTACTACCGGCCCAACTTCTTCGCGAATACCCCCGACATTTTGCACGAATTCCTGCAAGCGGGCGGGCGGCCGGCGTTTCGGCTGCGGCTGCTCTTGGCTGCCACGCTGTCCCCCACTTACGGCATCTACAGCGGTTACGAGCTGTGTGAAAATCTGGCCGTCCATCACGGCAGCGAGGAATATCTGGATTCGGAAAAATACGAGATCCGAGTGCGTGATTGGAACGCTCCCGGAAACATCAAGCAGGATATCTCCAAGCTCAATCGCATTCGCCGCGAACAGCCTGCCCTCCACGAGCTGACGAATTTGAGCTTCCTCAAAACGGACTATGACGCGATCCTGGCCTACCGGAAGTCCGCTTACGCCAATGATCTGATCGTGGTCGTCAATCTCGACCCGCACACCATGCACGAGACCACGATTGAAGTTCCGATCGGCGAGCTCGGCATCGCGCCGGACGAATCGTACGAGATGTCGGACTTGTTGACGGGAGCGCGTTACGTCTGGCGGGGGGCTCGCAACTACGTACGCCTCGACCCGGTCGAGCGCGTTGGGCACGTGTTCAAGATCTCTAGACTCGTTTGAGGGAGTACTCGACGACCATGCGTACTAGGCCAGGCTCTCCGCACCCACTGGGCGCCACTTGGGACGGCGAAGGCGTCAACTTCGCCGTTTTCTCTGGCGAAGGCACGTCCGTCGAGCTGTGCCTGTTCGATTCACCGGGGGCGAGCCGCGAGTCCATACGCATCCCACTGGCTCAACGCACGAATCGCATTTGGCACGTCTACTTGCCGGATGCGCGGCCCGGGCAGCTCTATGGCTACCGCGTGCATGGTCAGTACGCGCCCGAACAGGGCCGTCGCTTCAACCCGAACAAACTCCTGATCGATCCGTACGCGAAGGCCATTGCCGGCAAGGTGAACGCGCCGGACGAAGTCTTTGGTTACACGATTGGCGATCCGAACACGGACCTGAGCTTGGACACGCGTGACAGCGCGCCCATGGTGCCGAAGAGTTTGGTGATCGAGACCGCGTTCTCGTGGGGTAACGATCGCCCACCGAATATCCCGTGGAGCCGCACGCTGATCTACGAGTGTCACGTGCGCGGCATGACCAAGCTACATCCGGACGTGCCCGGCAATCTGCGCGGCACGTACCTCGGTATGGTCTCCGATCCAATTTTGGATCACCTGCGTTCGCTGGGTGTCACTGCGGTCGAGCTGCTGCCGATCCACCAAGCCATGAGCGAGCGCCGGCTGCAGGAACTCGGTCTGTCCAACTACTGGGGTTACAATACGATCGGCTTTTTTGCCCCAGATCCTGCGTTTGCCACCGGGTTCATGGGCGAGCAGGTGCTCGAGTTCAAGACCATGGTGAAGGCGTTTCATCGCGCCGGCATCGAGGTCATTCTCGACGTCGTCTACAACCACACGGGTGAGGGCAATCAGCTCGGCCCCACGGTGTCATTTCGCGGCTTCGACAACCCGGCCTACTACCGGCTGATCTCGCACGAAGCTCGCCATCACATGGACTTCACGGGCTGCGGCAACAGCATCAACGTGCTGCACCCGCGCTCGCTGCAACTGATCTTGGACAGCTTGCGCTACTGGGTCGACGACATGCACGTCGACGGGTTTCG
>Ga0164309_10000245_pt1 | contig 32137 bp, 24 predicted proteins | sample Whisoiple_247_MG_FD_109984 | JGI IMG/M metagenome (GOLD analysis project Ga0164309, IMG submission 109984) | Soil microbial communities amended with fresh organic matter from upstate New York, USA - Whitman soil sample_247_MG | ecosystem: Environmental > Terrestrial > Soil > Unclassified >...
CTTCGGCTGCGAGATCTTGAAGCTGATCCCGGGCCGCGTCTCGACCGAGGTCGACGCGAGCTTCAGCTTCGACCGCGACGGCAGCATCGACAAGGCGCGCAACTTCATCAAGTTGTACGAGGCAGCCGGCGTCGATCGCGAGCGCGTGCTGATCAAGCTCGGCTCCACCTGGGAAGGCATCAAGGCTGCCGAACAGCTCGAAAAAGAGGGCATTCACACCAACCTGACCTTGCTCTTCAGCTTTGCCCAAGCCGTCGCTTGCGCAGAGGCCAAGGTCACGCTGATCTCGCCGTTCGTCGGTCGCATTTACGACTGGTACAAGAAGTCGAAGAACGTCGCCGACATCCCGCGCGAGGAAGATCCCGGCGTGGCCAGCGTGGTGCGCATCTACAACTACTACAAGAAGCACGGCTACAAGACCCAGGTCATGGGTGCCAGCTTCCGCAAAGTCGAAGAAATCATCGATCTGGCCGGCTGTGACCTACTCACCATCAGCCCCGATCTGATCGCCACTCTGGCCGGAAAAGACGGCGAGCTCGAACCCAAGCTCACGGTGAAGGGCGCAGAGGCCACGGACAGCCCGCTGATTCACCTCGACGAAAAGACCTTCCGCTTCGAGCACAACCAGGATCAAATGGCCGTCGAGAAGCTCAGCGAAGGCATTCGCGGCTTCTACTCGGATGCGCGAAAGCTCGAGAAGTACGCGGCCGAGACCATGGCCAAAGCCAGCGCGGCCTGATCCCGTTGGCGAACGCTGTTCGCGGCTCAGTCGCGCATGGCGCGCCCAGCGGCCGTTTCAGCTGATATTTTTCAGCATTTTCGAAAGTCGCTGATGTCGCCAACCCCGGCGCCCTTGCGGGTCCCGGGGTTGTGCTTTTTTCGGCTTGGCTCCGTTGCTGGGCTAAAACGTCTTTGTCACCCTGACCGACCAATGCCTCCGCGTTGGTCCCCGTCGAAACCGAAACGGAACCGATAAATGCTGGTCGAGACGCTGACTGCCGAACTCGAGCGATTGTTCGAGTTGCCTGACCTAACCCGTTTGAGCCGTGATGCCCTCGGCTTCCAGCCCGAAGACATCGGCGGCGTGGCAACGCGTGCATCGTTTGCGCGCGCATTGGCGGAGCAGGCCGTCGCGAGTGAAGCCGTCGACGCGCTGCTCGACGCCATTGCGCTCGATCGCCACGGTTTGCCGAGCTCGCTCGAGCACGTGCGAGAGCGCGCGACAGCCAGCGTGGAGCTCGAGCCCGGCGACTCGATCGGCCAATACGTGGTGTTCGAAAAGCTCGGCACTGGTCCTTCGGCGACGGTGTACAAGGCGCGCCGTGACGGCCAGGAATTCCGGGTAAAATCGCTGTACCCACGGGTTGCGGCGCGGCGCTCCGAGGCACACCGCTTCCTCACGGCTTCTCGACTCGCGAGCTCGATCGCGCATCCCGCGCTGCCCAGTGACGTGCGCGCTGGAGCGCTCGACGACGAGGGCGTGCACATCGGCATTGCTCACCCCGCCGCAGAGGGTGAAACGATCCTGGCCATGCTCGCGCGACGCGGACCGCGGCACTTCAACGAAGCGTTGCCTCTGCTTTGGGCGATCGCCGAAGCGCTGACCGCGCTACACGCCGCGGGCCTAGTGCATGGCTCATTACACGCAGGCAACGTACTCATCACCGATCCGACGCCCAACGCGCCGAAGGTGCTGTTGCTCGATCCGGGCGCCTACTTCCTGAGTTCCGCGCTGACCCTGCACAACGGCAGCACACCGGGGTATTTGTGGTCGAGCTCGCCCGAACAGCTGCGCGGCCAAGCGCCCAGCGCGCAAAGCGATCTGTATGCGCTTGGCGTGCTCATGTACCAACTGCTGAGCGGTAAAGCGCCGTTCGCCGGTCAGCACGCGGTCGATGCGTTGGTCGGACATTTGACGCAGAACGCCGAACCGCTCTCGTTCGTTGCAGCGGGTAACGGCGCGACTCCCGCGGTCGAAGCCTTCGTGCGCAGCCTGTTGGAGAAAGCGCGCGAACAGCGGCCGCGAGACGCGAGCGAGGCCTTGGAGGGCCTCCGCCGCATGTGGCGCGCGTCGACGCGACCGCCAACCTGGGTGACCGAAGAGCGCTTGCCGGAAATGTTCGAGGCGCTGGCGCAAAACCCGGACGACGAAGACTCCGCGACGACCTTGGAGTCCGGCGTCGATCTCGGCGCAGATCCGGCGAGTCTCGCCGACGGCTTTTACGAACTCGCCAAGAACCTGGAGCAACGAGCCGACCCGCATTTGGAACGCGCGCTGAGAAAGCACTTGGCTCGGGCCGCGCGCTTGTACGAAGCCGCCTCGCGGCACGACAGCGCCGAAGAGGTGTACGCCAAACTAGTCGCGCTCGAACCGAGCGACCGCAGCGCGACGCAAGCGCTCGTCCGCGTCAAAAAGACGCTCGGCAAATACGAGGAGCTGATCGAATCCCTGCTGGAACAGAGTGAGAACAGCGAAAGCTCGGCCGAGCGCGCCGAGCACTGGGCGGAGATCGGGCAACTCTACGAGCACGAACTGAAAGACAAGGAGCAAGCACTGCTCGCCTACGCGCAAGCGTTCTGCGAGGATCCGCTGAACGAGTCGCACGCGGTCGCCCTCGAGCGCTTGGCCGCCACACGCTTCCCGGTCTGGGAAGACGTGCTCGGAAGAGTCATCGCCACGCTCGATTCCGACCCCGGGCTCACCGAACGCCATGCGCTGCTGTTTCATCTCGGTCGCTGGTACACCGAGCGAGTCATGCGCCCGGACTTGGCGCTCCCGTGGCTGACGCAGCTCGTGGCAGCCGAGCCGAACCACGATCCAGCGCTGCTGCTCTTGGCTCAGATCTACAAGAAAGCCCAGCAGTGGGCAGAATATGGCCAGGTTCTGCTGCGACGCGCCGATGTCGCAGCCCCCAACCTCGCCCGCGATCTGCGCGTCGAAGCCGCCGAGGTGCTAGCGACGCGCTTGAACAACTCGTCCGCGGCGCGCGAGCTTTATGGCGCGGTGCTCGAGGAGGATCCGGGTCACGAGAAAGCCAGCGTCGGACTCGTCGCGCTCCTTGATGCTGCGGGCGACTCCGCGGCCGCCCTAGTCGTGCGTCAAACTCGTGCCAAGACGTTGCGCGGGGACGATCGCCATCAACTCCTGTGTGAAGTCGCCGAAGCGTACGACGTCGATCTCGACAAGTTGGACGCCGCTGAAAAAACCTATCGCGAGGTGCTCACGGAGAATCCGCGCTTCGTCGACGCCCTGCGCGGCTTGGACCGCGTGCTCACCCGCGCCGGCCGCTATCGCGAACTGCTCGACGTATTGCGCACGCAGATCGACTTGGCGGTCACCGCGCGCCAAAAGATCACGTTATTCGAGCGCATCGCTGGGGTTTACGACGAAGAGTACCTGGATCACGAGCGCGCGGCCGAGGCCCTCCAGAGCGTGCTCGCCCTGGACCCTGAACACCCCGACGCAAGTCGAGAACTCTCCCGCCATTTTCGAGCCCTGGAGCGCTACGAGGCGCTGGCCGAGCACTACCAGCGCCACGCACAGAGTGGCTCGATCGAGCGCCAGCTCGAGACCGGCATGCAGCTCGGTCGGGTGCTGTCCGAGAACTTGAAGCACCCCGATCGCGCGCTTGCCGCGTACGAGCGCGTGCTGACGCTCGACCCAAGCCACGCGGGCGCGCTCGACGCCGTTGCCACGCTGCGCGCGGTGGTCGGTGATGCGCAGAGCGCGATCGACGCGATCGACGCGCTGAGCGACAAGGCCACGACCCCGCAGGCCAAGGCCGAGCTGGAAGTGCGCGCGGCACAAGTACTCGAGGGTCGAGGTGACAGCGCCGGCGCGCTGCGCCGCTATCGTTTGGCCGCCGAACTCATGCCGGATGACTTGGGCGCACGACGCCGCTTGGTCAAAAAGCACGTCGAGTACGGGAGCTACGCGGCCGCGGTCGAGCTCTTGGAGGCAGAGATCCAACTCGCCAAGAACGAGCGCGAGCGCGCCAAGCTGGCTGGCGACATGGCGCTGATTTGCCACCAATTCCTGCACGATTCCGCGCGTGCAGTGGCAACCGCGCAACTCGCCCTGCACATCGATCCGACCAACGGCGATGCCCTACGCGTGCTCGGACACACTGCCCACACCGAGAAGCGCTTCGTCGAGGCCGCGAAGCGTTTCGAGCCAGTGATCGGCCAGCTCGACATGCTGGACCCCAACGAAGCGCGCGAGATCGCCTTCCTGTACGTCGACGCGCTGGCGCGCAGCGGAGCCGCGGACAAGGCGCTCAGTCAAGTCGGCGGCCTAATGAAATGGCTCGAGAACGACGCTCGTGCGCTACTGCGCATCGCAGAGGTCGCCTCCGAGCACGGCAGCGCCGAGCAAACGCTGTGGCTATGTGAACTGCTGCTCGGCGAGCTCCGCTCCGTGCTCACGCCCAAAGAAGAGTGCGAGGCCGAACTGCGCAATGGTGAAGCGCTCGCCAAGCTCGGACGCTACAAGGAGGCCAAGGGCTCGTTGCAGCGCGCGAGCGAGCTCGATCCGACGTCGAGCGGGCCGCTGCGGGCGCTCGGCCGCGTGTACGCCGCCGAGGGACTCACCGAGCAGCAAATGGACGTGCTGTACCGCGAGCTCTCGCGCTCGGAAGGCGAGCGCAAGGTCGAAATCCTGCTAGAGATGGGCGAAATCGCCGCGGTCAAGCTGGGGGACTCGGAGTACGCGGCCAAGAGCTACTTGCTGGCGTTGAGTGAGCGTCCGAGCGATCGCGGCATTTTGACCAAGCTGATGCAGCTGTACGGTGCCGAGAAAGATTGGCCGCAGCTGATTCAGGTCATCACCCGGCTCGCTGAAGTCGTGGAGGAGCCGAAGCACAAAGCCAAGTATTTGCACACGGCGTCGATGATCGCGTCGCGCGAGCTCGCGGATCTCGAGCTCGCCGTGAACTTGCTGGCACAAGCGTTGGAGCACGACCCGGACCGCGTGCCGGCGATCGACGAGGCGTTGTCGATGAACCAACGCCTCAAGAACTATGACGGCATGAAGCGCGTACTCAAACTGCGCATCGCCAACGCACAGCGTGCCTCTGATCGCGAGCGCTTGCTGGAGTCGCTCAGTGAGCTGGCCGAAGTCTACCAAAGGTTCCTCGGCCGTCGCGACCAAGCCGTGGCCGTCTACGAGTCCGCGCTGGAGGTCGACCCGGGCAACACGCGCTTCCAAGAAAAGCTCGCGCGCCTATACGGCGAGGATCCGGTCTCGTACTTCGAGAAGGCCGTAGAAACGCTGGCCAGCTGGATCGAGCGCGATCCCTATCAACCCACTCCCTACAAGCTGCTGCGCAAGGTCTACACCGAGGCGCGGCACGCGGACGCCGCTTGGTGCACCTGCCAGGCGCTGCACGTGCTTGGCCAAGCCGAGCCGGATGAAGAGCGCTTCTTCGATCGCATGCGCAGCGACGAGCCGGCCGAGGTGAGCGATCCCGCTTCGCCCGACGAGTGGCTGCTGGCGGCCATGCCGGAAAGCCATGAGCCGTTCCTGACCGAACTGTTCGCGTTGATCCAGCCGTTCGTCATGGCAGCGCGGGCACGGCCGCTGGCGTCATTCAATCTCAGCGGCGACCATCACATCGACGTCGAGCGCTACCCATATGGCGTCGTCTACGCGGTCAACGCCGGAGCGCACGTGCTCTCGATCCCCGAACCGCGCATGTATCAGAACCCCGAAGCCCCCTTGTGCGTCTCGTTCTTGTCGACCTCTCCGCCGTCGCTGTTGCTCGGTTCGCGCGCGTTCAGTGAAGACGTGACGCCGGTGGCGGCTGCGTTCCTCGCAGGCCGGCACCTCGCCTACTATTTGCCGGGCCTGTACGTGAGGCAGCTGCTGCCCAACATGATCGCGCTGAAAGCCTGGCTTTTTGCTGCGATTCGCCTAGTAAAACCCAAGTTCCCGGTCGCCCCCGACCTGGAAGCTCCCGTTCTCGAAGCGTGGCGCGCATTGGCGGAGCTTGCGACAGGCTCACGCTTGGAGCAACTCACACACGTGGTGGCAAAGTTGCTCCAAGACGGCGCATCGCTCGATCTCAAGCGCTGGGTGCAGGACGTCGATCTTGCGGCCGACGCGATCGGCTTCGTGCTCTCGAATGATCTCGAAGTATCGATCGAACGCGTCCGCGCCCTCCCCCAGGACGCAGGCTCACCGCCGCTCGCCACCCGCATCGAGCGCCTGATCGCGTACGCAGTGAGCGCACGCTACATGACCGTCCGCGAGCACCTCGGAATTCGGCTGGACGCGGGCTGAGCGCGCGGTTGTCGCCTTGCTCGGCGACGCGCAGCGTCGCCAAAAGCAAGATCGTTCAAGTTCGAGTCAGGGCGAGCAGCTCAGCCTTCGGCTTTGGCTTTGCGAATCCACTCGTTGATCTCGCCCTCGATCACGCCCAGAGCCTGGCTCTTGAACGGACGGAGCAGGAACGGCACGTCCATGTCCAGGTCGATGGTCTTATCCAGCACTTCGAGCGAGCCCGACAGCGACATGCCCTTTACCTTGAACGAGATGTCAGCCTTGTTCGGACCCTTCCAAACCACCTGCGGGCTGTAGTTCGAGTACTTTTGGGAGTACGTCGAGAGCGCCGACTCGGCGACTTTCTTGGCGCGTTCCTGACCGAGATCGTGGTGGACGGAGTGCTTCATGGAGTCCTGTGCCGCTGAGTGCGACTGGCTCCTACTTAACTCAGTTGAGCGGTGAAGACCAACTCCTTCAGCAGCCAAAAAGTGCGGCAGATTCGCACTTTTACGAATTCGCCGAGCACTGACACTGGAAATTGGACCTGCCGGACGCCGAACGCCCAGCCCAGCGGCCCGAATGCACCTGAGGGGAAGGGGCGAGCGACTAGCGACGCCCTTTGTAGCCCATCATGTTCTGGACGGCAGATTCGCTCTCCTCGGCGATTTGGTCCTGCTCGCGCGCTTGATCGGCGCACGACTCACAGAGCTTCTTGATCTTCCCGGAAACCTTCACTGTCTGGAGCTCGTCCGCTTCTTCGCCGCAGCCTTTGCACGTCGCCATGAGCCAATATTAGCGAGCTTGGAACGGCTTTAGAAGCGTCGTTCGGTAACGGCTAAATCTGCAACCACGCCGAAATGATCGGACGGCCAGACCGTCTCGCTCGCTCGCTGCTCGCCGGTATTGAAGGCTAACTCTGCGGTCAGGGGCTCACCGCGAAACTGCCGATCCGGCCCACGTACGAAGATGTAGTCGATTCGCCGCGAGGGCTCGCGCGCCTTGGCGGCGTAGTGGTTCGCCCGGTCGTACGTGTAGCCCGGTCCCTGACCCGCGAACGCCCATGCGTCCGCGAAATAAACCGTCTTTTGCTCGAGGGCGCACAACCCCGTCAGGAAACGAATCTCGTCGGCCTCAGGAGCAGCATTGAAATCACCCATCAAAACAGGCGGCAGCTCCGCACCACCGATCGGCGACAGCTCAGCCACGCGATCGGCGATGAACACGACTTGACGTTGACGAATCAATCCTTGGTGGAACTTCCAGTTTAGATGGGTAACGAACACCGGTAGACTTCCGTGAGGGGTCTGACACAGCGCGTACAACAAGGAGCGCGTCTCGCCGCTCTCGCTACCGGGGAGCTGGAAACTGCGCTCGGCAATGATCGGATGACGCGACAGCAGGGCGTTGCCAAACTTCAACCCGTTGCCGTAGTCACTGGCCACGCTGTACGCGAGCTGATACCCGAGACCATCGGCGATCTCGGTCAATTGATCGTTGTGCACCGTGAGCGGATCGCCGGCGGCCGAATCCGGACGGAAGCGCAGCACCTCTTGCAGGCCCACGATTTCCGGCTGCAACCGTTCGAGCTCGCGACGAATCAGCGGCAAGCGCGAAAGCCAAGGGCCACTCTTGTTCCAAACATTGATCGTCGCCACGCGCAGCACGCTCATCGATTCTCCTGCTCCGGCCCTACGTTGCCGAGGAACGGACAAGAATAGCGCACCCGCTCCGGTTCGTCTTGAGCGCTAGGCAGGCACGGATTAGGGTGCGCGCTTCATGCTGATCGGCGTCGATTTCGGAGGAACTCAGGTCAAGGCGGGCATCGTGGAAAACGGTGACGTCGTGCGCTCGACCTCGACCCCGACGCGCGCCGGCTCCAGCGCCGACGACGTGCTCGACACGATTGCCAGCACCGTTCTGGCACTCTCGTCCAAGCCAGACGCAGTGGGCGTGGCCATTCCCGGTGAGGTCAATTCGGACGGCCGTTGTTGGCGGCTGCCCAATGTGCCGGGCTTCGAGGGCGTGCACATTGCCGAGGAGCTCGCGCGCCGTCTGCGCTGCCCGATCGCCGTCGAGAATGACGCGACCACGGCGGCCCTCGGCGAGCGGTTGCATGGGCATGGGCGCGCCCATCCGAGCTTCTTGATGTTGACCTTGGGCACGGGCATCGGCGGCGGACTCGTGCTCGGCCATCAGTTGTATCCCGGAGCCACGGGTTTTGCCGCCGAGGTCGGACACATGAAGGTCGACACCGCGGCGGACGCGCCTCTGTGCGCCTGTGGTCAGCGAGGCTGCGTCGAAACCTTTGCCGGTACGCGCGCTCTGCTGCGCGAGTACGGGCGCAATGGCGGCGCTCAGGTGACCGAAGTCTTGCCGATTGCCGTGAGCGCGCGGCGCGGCGAACCGGCAGGATTGAAGACGTTCGAGATGATGGGCACGGCCCTCGGTCGCCTACTCGCCAACATCCAAAATCTGCTCGACTTGAACGCAGTCGTGTTTTCAGGCGGCATTTCCGCCTCCTTCGATCTGATTGAACCCTTCGTGCGCGATGCGCTGCGCAAACAAGCGTTCGCGCCACCGCTCGCCGAGGTACCGTTGCTCGTCAGTGAGCTGGGCGAACGTGCGGGCGTGATTGGAGCTGCACATTTGACCTCGCTCTGAAAGGTGCACAGTGAAAGCGGTCCTCGTCTCCGAACCGGGTGGACCGGAAAAGCTGCAGCTGGTCGATCTGCCCGACCCAGCGCCGGGGCCAGCGGAAGTCGCGATCGAGATTCACGCCAGCGCGCTCAATCGCGCGGATTTGTTGCAGCGACGCGGTCTATATCCGCCGCCGCCCGGGACGACGGAGATCTTGGGTCTGGAATGCGCGGGTGTCGTGAGTGAACTCGGGCCCGGCACGAGCGACAGCGTGCGCGTGGGCGATCGCGTCATGGTGCTGCTCGGCGGGGGCGGCTACGCCGAGCGCGTCGTCGTGCCCGAAGCGCTGACCATGAAGATCCCGGATGGCCTCGATTTCGCACGAGCCGCCGCCATTCCGGAAGCATTCTTGACCGCGCGTGAGGCGTTGTTCGTCGCAGGCAACTTGCACGGCACCGAGTCCGTCTTGATTCACGCCGCGGCGGGCGGCGTGGGCAGCGCGGCCGTGCAATTGGCGCGCGTCCACGGCGCGCGCGTGTTTGCAACCGCGGGCGGCGCGGCGAAGTGTGAGTGGGTGCGCGCGCTCGGCGCCGACGTGGTGATCGATTACCGAGCGCAAGACTTCGCCGCCGTGATCAAGGCCGAGACCCACGGACGCGGCGTGGACGTGATCTTGGACTTCATCGGCGCGTCGTACGCCGAGCAACACGCCGCGTGCCTCGCGCCGCGCGGACGCCAAGTCTTGATCGGCGTCATGGGCGGCGCACAAGCACCGGTCAACTTTGGCCGCCTCTTGCAAAAGCGTCAGAGCTTGATCGGCATGGTCATGCGCTCGCGTTCGACCGAGGAAAAGATCGAGCTCACGCGTGCGTTCGTGCGCAGCAGTTTGCCGCTGTTCTCCGAGGGCCGTCTGAAACCGCTGGTCGACAGCGTATTTCCTTTGCGCGATGTCGCGCACGCGCATCAACGCATGGAAGCCAACGAGAACCTGGGCAAGATCGTGCTTTCGATGCGCTGAGCGAGCGTCAACCTTCAGCCAAGCTTGGCCCGAATGCGAATCAGACCCGGCCCGGGCTTCACCCGCGCCTGGCACGCGAGGCGTCGTGTCTCGCCGTCACCGCCGAGAATGTCCAAGAGCTCTTCTTCTTGCTCCTCGGGCGGCGCCAAGAGCTCATCGCCCTCGACGATCTCGATGTGGCAGGTGCCGCAGCTGGCCGAGCGACAGGAGAACGGAATCGGGGCGAAGTACTTGTCGCAAATGTCCACCAGCTCGCCGCCGTTTTCGACGTCGACGGTCTTCGCGGGGCCGATGGTGTTACCCAGAAACTCGATCTTCGGCACGCATGGCACATAGCCGCTCCTTTTCGCCCTTTCAACCGAAAGCAGCCAACCGCCGTTCCGCAGGCCGCGAAGATGTGGTTTGCTGAACGTGATGTCAGATAGCGGCGAAGATCCCTTCGACTGGGTCGGCGCCACCCTGGACGGCAAGTACCAAGTGGACGCGGTGGTGGGCCGCGGCGGCTTTGGTGTGGTGTATCGGGCTCATCACCTGGGCTTCAACGAGAAGGTCGCGATCAAGTGCTTGCGCATTCCGCGCACGCTGAGCGGCGCCGCGCGGGACGAGTTCGAGCGCAACTTCCTGGCCGAGGGCCGGCTATTGCACCAGCTTTCGCGCTCGACCGCCGGCATCGTGCAAGCGCTCGACGTCGGTGCGCTGGTTTCGCCGAACAAGACCTGGACGCCGTTCATCGTTTTGGAATGGCTCGACGGACAATCACTGGCGGAAAACTTCGCCGAGCGTTTGAAAGCCGGACTCGGTGGACGCACGCCCAAGGCGGCGATCGAACTCCTCGATAGCGCGGCGCGCGCGTTGTCTTTGGCGCACGAGCAAGGCATCGCGCACCGCGACATCAAACCGGCAAACTTGTTCTTGGCCGAAGTCGGCGGCAGAAAAACGTTGAAGGTGCTCGACTTCGGCATCGCCAAGGTCGTCACCGAATCGGAGAGTTTCACCAAAGCGTTCGAAGAGACCGGCGCTTCACTGCAGGCGTTCACGGCACGCTACGGTTCGCCCGAGCAGTTCAGCCGTCGCTACGGCGCGACCGGTCCGTGGAGTGACGTATTCTCGTTGGCGCTCGTGCTGATCGAAGCCATCGTCGGCCATAGCGCGCTGGAAGGTGTGGATGCAGCGCAGCTGTTCATCGCCGCTGCCGACCCCGCGCGCCGCCCAACCCCGCGCGCACACGGGGTCGAGCTGGGCGACGCGGTCGAGGCCGTGTTCGCGACCGCGCTCGCCGTTGATCCCAAAGATCGCTACACCAATGCCGGCGAGTTCTGGGACGCCCTCCTGGCCGCCGCTGCCAAGGGTAACATCCCGATTTCGCTGCCCAGCGGTCGCCTCAGCGGACACGACGCAGCGAGCGAGAGCGCCACACGCGCCGAGGGAGTCGCGGTAACCGGCAACCCACAGCTGGGCGGCACGTCCGCCACCGAGCTGACCTCGAGTACGCCTCTACCGAGCGATCGCTCCGCAGCGCCGCGAAGCGCGCGTGCCCCCTCGCACACCGTTCAGCGCCTGGCCGCCGCAGGCGTGCTCTTGATGCTGGTTTTGGGGGGGCTCGCGCTGTGGCGCGCTCGCACCCCCACGTTCACCGCCGAGGGCGTCAGCGGCGGAGCAAGTTCGAGTGCGAGCGCTAGCCCTGCGCAAAGCGCACTCACGAAAGCACGAGAGATTCCGAGCGCGCATCCCAGCGCGAGCGCAGCGAGTACGCCGCCCAAAGCCGAGCCAGCACGTACGGCGGCGAGCCGAGGTTTCGCGGGTCTACCCACGCGCGATATTCCTGCGGGGTTAGTCACTGCCGAGGGCGCGTGGGTCGACAAGTTCAGCGTGCTGCGGCGCGAGGACAGCCAAGGCCTGCTGTTCAACGACGCCTTCGCGCGCTGCGCGGACGCCGGCAAGACACTGTGCACGGATAGCCAGTGGCAACGCGCCTGTGACTCGTTCCCCGAAGTGGGCGAAGTCTCTTCGTGGACCGAAAGCATCGAGGGTGGACAGATCGTGGTGCGCGGCGGCGGCTCCTGCAAAGCGCGCAAATTGGTCAGTGAGGCGGAGAAGGACCCGCAGCGCATTGGCCTGTGCTGCGACCGCGCGATCGCCATGGATTCGAGCTCGATGCAGAAGTCGTTTTTGTCCTCGACCGCTGGCATCGTGCTCAAGCTCGAAACGGCGCTCAATCAGCGCAGCATCGATAAGTTCTTGGATTTGTCGGAAGACCACCTGACGTTGAACGCGCACGTGCGCGACAAGGCCACGCTCAAGGGCCTGCTCACGCAATCCTTCGCCAGCGCGCGTGACTTGGTGATCGTCAACGACCGCTGCGACATCTCGGTTTCGGCCAAGAAGATCGTGACCAAGAAGTCGCGCAAGGTCAAAAAGGCCACCACCACCTACGAGACGACTGGTTGGACCGCCACGTGCCAGCAAACTCGCCATCGCGACGGCAAAGGTGTCGCAGCGAAGAGCAGCTACGAGTTTTCAGCGACCAGCAAGCTGCGTGCGATTACAGATAGCGAAACCAGTGCCGCTGGCGAGTAGCCAGTTCGCTCAACCGCCGAGGCGCGACTCGTTCTGGCACAGCTCTTCTTGGTTGTCCGGGCAGGCGATGCGAACGTGAAAGTGGTCGTCGTGCACGCTGCGCCCCGCGGGTTGCTTCAGGAGCGACGCGACGTCATCCACGTAGCGCGCAAAGCGCGGATCTTTGCGACCGTATTCGATCAGGCGCCAGCGCAACCCACTCGAGACGAATATGTGCACTAGGCCCGCGCGGCTATCGGTGACCCAAGAGCGCAACAGTAGCCAATTGCGATAATCGTCGAAGTACACGCCGGTTTCCCAGCGCGAGCGACCATTCGGTTCGAAGGGCGTGAAGTGCTCGCGCACGACGGGATGGCCAGCAGCATCGCGCAGGTAGAACCCGACGTCGGCATCGCGGCCACTTTGATGACTCACGTGCCCCGTGAGCGGTCCGCCGTCGCGACGCGAGAGATCGCCGACCACCATCAGCGACCCCTTCTCCATCCGTGCGACCTCGCGCGCGCTGCGCTCCAGCATCAGGACCAACGCCGGGTGCGCGAAGATATTGTCCTTGCTGCTGTCTTTGACCTTCAACGTGTCAGAATTTTTCAGCTTCTTTGCGCGCAGCTGAAAGCCGTCGTTGGGATAACCAACGGTGAGAGACATCAACGAAAACGGCGCGCCCAGAAAGCGCCGCGGCAGGTCGCGCCCTGTGCCGGCTTTGGCAGCTGGCGCGAGTGCAGCAAGCGCGCCACCCAGCACGAGGACCCCGAGCGCGCCGCGAACGCGTTTTGTCGGCCGAAAGCTCACGTTTTTGGCTGTATCACGGGCCCCTGAAAAGCGGCAAAAAACGCGTTCTTTCTTCTCCGTGTGCGCGCGAAGCGCCGCACGCTTCGCGCCGGGGCGCGCGGGAAGCGGTACAGCCGCATTCCCGGAACTAAAAACGAGCGGCAAGTCTTGGAAGACCAGATCGCGATCTGCGATCGGACCGAACAGGCGCGTGCTTTCCTGCAACTTCAGCGCGAGCGGCCAAGCGCCACCGTTAGAGCGTGCGCCAACGCGAGTCTCCCACCGCGCGCCGCAGGCGCCGCGCGTCATCATTCACGCCGCAGCAAGAGCGAGCCTAAAACGTCGCTTCGGCGGACATATGGAAGCTTCTGCCCGGCACGGGGTAGCCGATGAAGTCGAAGTGACGGGAGTCGAAGACGTCGTCGACGACGGCGCGAAGTGAGACGTCGTGTTTTCGGCCGAAGCGCAGAGTTGCCCCTAGGTCGAGCGTCGTGGACGCTGGCAGCACGATCAGACCCGCGGGGTCGGCCAGGCGTGAGGCGCGGTGACTGAGACGCGCGTCTAGGCCGGCACGGCGCAGGGGCGAATTTTTGGGATCGACGAAGCCTTCTACGTAGGCGCTGCTCACCACGCGCGACTGATGTGGAATCAAGTCGTTCGCTAGGGTTCGGCCGGCAGTCGTGTCGCGCGGATCGAGCAGGGTCAGTGCCAGGGACGCACGGGCGTGCTGCACGAACTGCGCGCCGGCCTCGAACTCTGCGCCCAATACGCGCGCGCTGCCCACATTGTACGGCGTGACTGCGCCCAGCGACGAGCGACGATAGGCGATCAAGTCGCTGACGTGCCGAGCAAAGCCGAATGCGTCGAGATAGGTCCACACCGGGCCGAGCTGCGCCTCCCAACGCGCCCCCAAATCCCAAGCCAGCCCTTGTTCCGGCACCAACGCCGAGCTGCCACGCACCACCGCGGAGATCCCATAGAGCTCCCCCAACGTGGGCACGCGCACGTAGCGACCGAAATTGCTACGCAGTTCGAACGCACCCCAGCGCTTGCGCGCGCCGAGTCTGAATTCGGGCGTGAGATCGACGCAGCCCTGGCCCTGTTGCGGACCGTCCGTGGTATCGCACGTGACGACGGTGAGCGCCGAGAGTTCGGTGTCACGATTCAAAGTCGCGAATAGCGCAACCCGCGCTGAGCCGGTGTTGCGCTTCGCGCGCAATACACTCGCGCCATCTTGCTCGAGCTGCTCGAGCTCGTAGTTCGCCCCCAAAAGTGCGCGAATGATCCCGCTCTTGAGCCACACTCCCACGCTCTCGGCAAAGCGCGTTCCCTGTGAGTCCAAGCGATCCGCCAGCAGCCCGAGCTCGTGATCGGGATCCGTCAGCTGAGTGCGTGTGGTAATTGCCTGACTCGTGAGCACGAGTTCGCAGCCCGACTCGGAACTGCAGGGCACTTCGGCGGTGAGTCCGGCGAGCAGGCGCGCAGTCTTGGCACGCGCCGCAAGCGCCGGCACCGCCGCCAAACCCGTCACGCCTTGCTCACGTTGAAAGGCATTGAACACGGTCGTCAATCGCGCATTCGGCTTGCGCAACGCGGTGCGCCCAATCGCCCAGGCATCGCGCTCACTGGCGTCCGCGTTGGGGCGCGTGCGAACGCGATCGTCTTTTTCGCTCACGGTGCCGCCGTTGTCGACGTACGGATAGTCGTTGTCGGACGCGGCTGTGCGAAACGCGACCAGCGCGGCGTCGCCGGCACGCGCCACTTCTGCGCCCAGCCAGGCCGCGCGCTGTCCGAAGCTGCCGAATTGAGCGCCCGCGCGCAGGTGATTCTGCCGCGGCATGCGCGGTTCGAAATAGATTGCGCCGCCAATTCCGAGCCGGTCTGCATCGGCCGGCGCATTGCCGCGGTACACCTCGGCGCGCCCCAACATCCAGAGCGGAATCAAGGACAAATCAGCGGTTCCGGTGAGGTCGTCGTTCAAGCGCACACCGGCTAGGTAGACCGGCGTCTGCGCGCTAGTCGCGCCGCGCACCGAGGCGGTGGACAGATCCGAAGCGCTCCCGGTCTCCGAAACTTGCACGCCAGGCACGCGGCTCAGCACCGCCGCTGCGTTCGCCCCCGGTCGCGACAGCTCTCGCGGATCGACCCGGGTCGCGGCCAAGGTCGGCTCACGCATGGGTCGCAGACTCTTATGCCCTTCGACCACGATCTCGGTCTCGGGCTCGGGCTCGGCGTGCGCCGTGGCCGCCCAGCACACGCACGTGGTCCACGCCGCACCTGAACTCAACGCGAGTGTCGCGAGGAAAGCGCGAGAGCGCACGCTCAAAAGGCTCGTTTGCTGTCGATCAAGATCGTGACCGGCCCGTCATTTTCGAGCGCTACCTGCATGTGTGTGCGAAAACGCCCGGTCTCCACCTTTGCACCGCGAACGCGGCACTCAGCGCAGAAATGTTCGAACAAGGCTTCGGCGCGCGTCGGCTCGAGCGCCTCGGTGAAGCTCGGTCGCTTGCCTTTGCGCACGTCACCGAACAACGTAAATTGCGAGACAGCGAGGACTGCACCCCCGACTTCGAGCACGCCCAGGTTCATCTTTTGCGCGTCATCCTCGAAGATCCGAAGCCCAACGACCTTGTCTGCCAAAGCCGTCGCATCCGCCTCTTCGTCACCACGACCGACGCCAACCAGCACACAAAGGCCACGGTCGATACGACCGACCACGGCCCCGTCGACGGTGACCGAAGCGTAGTTGACGCGTTGCACGACCGCTCGCATGGTGCCGGAGGCTTGCCCTCGCCCGCGCAAAGGTTCAAGCATGGAGATCGAACATGGCGTCAAAACCGCCCTCCGAGGCCGAGCCGAGTGAACTCCGGGAACCGACGCCCGCCTGGGCCGAACAGGTGGTGCGTCTGTTGGACGATGGCTTGACCATCCCGGGCACGCGCATCGGCATCGGTTTGGACGCGCTGCTCGGCTTCTTGTTCCCAACCCTGGGCGACGCGTTGACCGGCCTGGGCTCGCTTTCGCTGCTCTTGCTCGCCTTCCAAATGCGGGTGCCGAAGGTGATCGTGCTGCGCATCGTGTTCAACATCGCAATCGATGTCTTGATCGGCTGCGTGCCCTTCGCGGGTGATGCCTTCGATGTTTTTTGGCGTTCGAATCGGCGAAACCTCGAGCTCCTCCTTCGTTACACGCACGACCCGCTCAGGAAGCCTGACGCCTTGGATTACGCGATCGTCGGACTCGGATTCACGCTAGTGGTCGCAGCTGTGGTCCTGCCCGTGCTGCTCGGCGCCTGGATTTTGCGGCTCATTTTCAGGACATTCTCCTAAAGGGGCAGGAATCTGCCGCGCGCGCGCAAGCTGGGCTATGCTCGCGGCACGAAATGCATCCCGCGAGCGATCCCCCGCGCGATCTGTTCGTCGGCCAGGTGCTCGAGAGCGCCTATCAGCCGGGCGTATCGTATCGGCTCGAAAAGAGGCTCGGCCAAGGCGGCACTGCGTTCGCCTACCTGACTCGGCGGATCTCGCCCGTCGGCGAGTCGCAAGCGGTGATCAAGATCATCCTGCCGCAGCTCGTGGCTGAATCGGACGAGCGCGCGCTCACCATCATCAAGAAGGAAGCCGTGGCGCTCGGGCGGCTGAACGAACGCGTGCCGCCCACGCCATTCGTCGTGCGCTTGCTGGATACCGGCAGCGTCGCGTTTCAGTCGGCCGATCGCTTGCTGCAACTGCCATTCATCGCACTGGAGTACGTGCACGGCGGGTTCGAAGGCACCACGCTCGACGAGCGCGTCGAGTATTCACTCAAGGCAACCGGATTCTCATTCGATCCGGAACGCGCAGCGCGCTTGATTCGCGGGCTGGCCAAGGGCTTGGACGAGATTCACGCCGTAGGCGTCGTGCACCGCGATTTGGGCCCCGCCAACGTTTTGTGCTGCGGCTCGGGCGAAAGCGAGCTGTTCAAGATCTCCGATTTCGGCATCGCGCGCCCTTCCGGCTTATCGGTGACGTTCGGCAACATGATGGTCGGAACTCCGGGCTATTTGGCGCCAGAGCAAATCGTCTCGCAGGACGGAGACACGATCAGCCCCCGCACCGACATCTTCAGCTTCGCAGCCATCGTCTACTTCGTGCTCACGGGTGAGCCGCTATTCAAGGCGCGCACCCCGGTTCAAGCGCTGATGGCCGCACGCGCCAGCGAGCGACGCAGCCTGCTCGAAGCCGCCACCCTGCCCTACGAATTGCGCGAACGCGAAGCCGCGTGCCAAGCCATCGACTTGGCGATCGCGCGAGCCACCGCGCTCGATCCGAAGCAACGTCCGCAGAGCGCTCAGCGCTTCGCGGACAGCTTGTTGCCCTGGATCGAATCGCGCTCCACGCGGCCCAGCAGACGCTGGGTCTCCAGCATGGATCTGCTGCGTTCTCGTGAACTCGTGCTGGAAACGAATTGGATGGTTCGACACCCTCCGGGCGACGAGCGCTTGGTCTTGCAAGTGGCATGGAACGCGGCGGGCCACGCCTTGGCCACGACGATGCAAGGCTTGGCCTATTGGGACGGCACGCGCTGGTGCGACTTGCCGAGTGACAACTTGCCGCCGCCGGGTTCGCTGCGCCTCGTCGAGCGACTCACCCCTGCGACCTGGGTCGTCGGCGGCAGCAACGCGACGCTCTTCGAATACTCTCGAGATGGCGTACGCGAACTATTTCGCGGTCCCGATCCCGAAGTGACGTTCGAGAAGTTGACCACCGGTTTCGACGACGTCGCGGTCGTGCTCGGTACCAAACCCGGCTTACCTCCGCTGCTGTACGCGCTCGTCGGCAAGCATTGGCTGCGCCCGCTTCCGGTCACGGAAGCCGCAATGATCGCCGATCTGTCGCGCGTCGACGACGAGCGCTGGTTGGTCGTCGGGCGCGGTCACGATGGTCGTCCCTATGCTGCGTACTATCGACCACTCGACTGGCAGCTCGAGCGCTTGCCAGTCCCCGAAGGGCGCGCATTGCTCGCTTGTGCCAGCACTCCGGATCGGCAGGGCGCGGTCGCCGTCGGCATCGGCGGGGCGTGTCTCGAGATCGAAGGCGGCGCAGCCATCCCGCGCACCCTGCTGGATCGCATCGATCTGAGCTGCATCGCCATCGATGCGCTGGGACGGCATTGGGCGGCGGGGGCGGGTAGCGTGTGGTCGCGGCGCACTTCGGGCCATTGGCAATGCGTCTGGCAACACGCCGCCTGGCAACCGCCGTTCGTCAGCATCATGGCCGAGATCGGCACCGTGAGCGCGATGACCGTCGACGGCGCCGTGCTCGAATGCCGCTCGACCTTGCTCGACAAGACTTATCCTGCAATGTGAATGGCTAGATGCGACCGATGCGACCGACCTTACTTAGCGCTCTTCTAGCCTGCCTCTTCGTGTTGCCGCTCGGCGCAGCTTGCTCGTCGCCAAGCGACGAGCAGCGACCGATCACGAGCACCCCGGACGATTTCTGCCAGCGTCGCTGCGAAAAAGCGCACACGTGTGTGGAAACGGTTAACCCAGCGGAGTGTCGCTCCTCGTGTCAGAGCGCGCTCGCAACCGAGCCCAAACTACGCGCGGACTTTCTGGGTTATGTCGCAGGCTGCGTCGAGAGCAGCAGTTGCGAGGGCTCGAGCACGTCCAAGTGCAAGAGCGAGGCGCAAGCTCAACTGTCTACGAGTCAGTACGGGCAAAGTTTTTGCACGGCATACGTCGCTGCCGGAAACCAATGCGACGACAGCGGCGCGACTTACCCCGAAAACACCTGCCTCGAAGCTGCAAAGACCTACGACGACAGTGCGCTGAAAGCGGCCAACGACTGCCTTGTACAACCGTGCAGCGCGCTCCGAGCTTGCCTCGCTCGAACGATCCCGGAGGCGATGCTCGCACCCTGAAGCGGCGCTAAAGGCTCAATTCACCGCGTGCTAAGCTCAACGCCAGCCAATGACGTCCTCGGCCCCCGCACGCTATACCTTCCAGGAGTACCTCGAACTCGAGGCGAGCTCGGAAGAGCACTACGAATTTTTCGATGGCGCCGTGTACGCCATGTCCGGCGGCTCCCCCGAACACAGCGGGTTGGCCGCCAACGTCATCTCGATCCTCAGTGCGCAGCTCGCAGGAAAGCCGTGTCGAGTCTTCACATCTGACCTCCGCGTTCGTGTCTTGGAGACCGGCCTGGCAACGCACCCTGATGTCAGCGTCATCTGTGGAACCCTGCAGCGCGATCCACAAGACACAAAAACGGCAACCAATCCCGTGCTGGTCCTGGAAGTTCTCTCACCGACCACGCAACGCTACGATCGCGAAGAAAAGGCCGCTCACTACCGTCGCATCCCGAGCCTCCAGCAATACGTGCTCATCTCTCAAGAAGAGCAGCGCATCGATGTCTTCACGCGCAATGAGGACAATAGCTGGACGTTACGCGAGACCCGTAGCGGCAATGCCGACCTCGGCGTGATCGGATGTAAACTGTCCGTCGAGGACGTGTATCGCGACCCTCTCGCGACGCAGCCCACGAATTGAGAGCTAAGCCCAAAACTTCACTGTCCGCTCCACGATTGCTTCCCCTGCTCGCTCTCCCGACTCTGCTTGCTTGAGCAAACGCCAGATGTGCGGGCCCAGAAAGTCGAGTTCGGTCGATTGATACTGTTCACCACCGAAGCGGCGGATGCTGTCGGCTTGGGCGCGCAGGATGCGCGCGTCTTGAGCGAAGATGCGCAGGGCGAACGGCTCCAAGACCCGTTTCACCGCGCGCGCGGGAAAGCGCGTTTTGAACTGCACGACGGCCCACATGCGCGTGCGAAAATCACTCTCGGGTGTGCACAGCGACGTCACCAAGAAGTGCACGTCTTGGCCCAGCCGGTACTCCACTTGAGCGACCGACGGCAGAATGAAACGATCCCAATGTTCGACGGTACCGCCCCCCGGTGAAAGCACGCGGCCCGCGACGCCCGTCGGTCGCGGTTCGCCATCGTACTGCACCTCGACGCGGTCCGCTGAGCGACGCACGGTGGCGCTGATCTCGTTCTGCTTGCCACCGCGAAACAAGCCTCGATGCAGAAACGCGGTGTGAGGCACGTCGAGCGCGTTCTCGATGGTGGCATGCAGAGTGGATTCGGTTTCTACTTCTCGGACGACGCGCGCGTAGTCCGCGTCGGCCGCGGGCAGCGCAAACGGTTCGCCCTCGGGCTCCGCATCGAGCTCCGGGTAGACCCAAACGAAGCCGTCTCGTTCGCGCACGGCAACCGCTGGGGCGCGACGCTCTTTGCCTTGGCCGCCAATCAGTCCGGGAATATGTGCGCAGTGCCCGCCGTCTTCGAACTGCCAACCGTGATACGCGCATTCGAGTCGCCCACCTGCAACTACACGGCCGAGCGAGAGTGGCACGTTGCGGTGCGGACAGCGATCGAGCAGCGCCGCGGCTTTGCCGCCCTGCGCGCGAAAAAGCACGAGTGGCACACCCAGCACCGTTCGCGCGAGGGGCCTTTCACTCAGCTCTGTGCTTTGGCAGGCGACGTACCAAAACCGTGTGAGCCGCGCGACCGACACGTGACTTTTGGTTTCAGGCGGGCTCAGCTTTTCGTGCAGCATGGAGAGCCCGGATCATAGGCCGGAAATCCCGAGGTTGCAGCTCTCGGTCTGGGCCCGCATATTGTGCACTGAAGAAGGAGGTTCTCGTGGTCGACAAGAAGACGGTCAGCTTCATGCGGTCCTTGTGTATGGGTCAAATCGAAGAGGACGTGATTCTGCCGTTCCCGACCATTCCCACCGCCGAGAAAGAAACCCTCGAAGGTGTGTTCGGTTCACTCGACCAGCTGCTCGGCCCCCACGGCGAGGACTTTCGTCATTGGGACCGCGCCGGTGAATTTCCGCCCGAGTTCATCGAAGAGCTGAAATCAGCCGGCCTGTTCAGCCTGGTGATCCCCGAGGAACACGGCGGCCTCGCCTTCGGTAGCAGCGCGTACTCGCGAGCGCTGCAGCAGGTCGCACAATACGACGCTTCGGTCGCGGTCACCGTCGGCGCGCACAGTTCAATCGGCATGCGCGGTCTGCTCTTGTTTGGTACTGACGAGCAAAAGGCGCGCTACATGCCGAAACTCGCGACCGGCGAAATGATCGCGGCCTTCTGTCTCACCGAACCCGGCGCGGGGTCGGACGCCGCATCGATCAAAACCAGCGCCGTCAAAGACGGTGAAGATTGGATCTTGAACGGCAACAAGCTGTGGATCACGAACGGCGGCATCGCCGACTTTTTCACGGTCTTCGCGAAAACCGGCGACAGCAACGAACGCGGCAAGATCAGCGCATTCTTGGTCACCCGCGACATGCCCGGCGTGAGCAACGGCCCGCACGAAGACAAGATGGGCATCCGCGCCAGCTCCACCACCACGGTGCACTTCGAGAACGTGCGCGTGCCGAAAGAAAACCTCTTGGGTGAAGCGGGCAAGGGCTTCAAGATCGCGATGACGATCCTGAACTCCGGACGCACGGGTCTCGGCGGCGGCAGCGTGGGCGGGATGAAGAAGCTGATCGCGCTCTCGGCCAAGCAAGCCAAAGAACGCGTGCAATTCGGCAAGCCGATCGCAGAATTCGGCCTAATCAAGCAAAAAGTCGGGCAAATGGTGGTCGACTGTTACGCGACCGAAGCCGTGGTCAGCATGGTCGCCGGTCTGAACGACGGCGGCTACGAGGACTACGCGGTGGAAGCCGCAATCAGCAAGGTGTTCGCCAGTGAAGCGCTCGGGCGAACCGCTGATGAAGCGCTACAGATCGCCGGCGGCAACGGCTACATGTGCGAATACCCCTACGAGCGCGTGGTGCGTGACAGCCGCATCAATCGCATTTTCGAGGGCACGAACGACATCTTGCGCCTGTTCATTGCGCTCAACGGCATGAACGACGTCGGGCAGCACTTGCGAGAGCTCGCGAAATCTCTCGAAGGCGTGTTCGCGGATCCGATGAAGGGCTTCGGCGTCGTCTCGGAATACACGCTCCGCCGCGTTTCGATGGCGACGGGCTACAATCGTCAAGGCACGACCTTCACCAAGCTGGACGCGAGCCTCAAAGCCGTCGCCACCGTGTTCGAAATCGGCACGCGCGATCTTGCGAGCGCCTCGGATCGTATCCTGCGCAAACACGGCCGCGCCATCATCGACAAGCAATTCGCCACGCGCCGCCTGGCCGACATCATGATCGATCTGTTCGTGCTCGCGTGCGTGATCAGTCGTGTCGACGCGAGCGTCCGCGCCAAGGGTGCGGACGGCGCCAAGAAAGAACTCGAAATTGCCACGGTTTTCGCCGAGCAGGCCGAGCGTCGCATCAAGACCAACGTGGACGAGATCGACAACAACGTCGACGAATCGATCAAATCCTTGGCCGACCATACCTTCGAGGCGGAGAAATTCAGCTGGGATACGCTTTAATCGCTCGGCTTTGGCCGGCGAAAGCCGCTCTCGGTGGGAGCAGGCTGACAGAGCACCCCTGAAAACGGTAGACTTCGCGGCCCGGTAGGCGTGCCGCCGGGATGAGCCGCGCCAGATGACCAGAGCCAAGCCGAAGCCTACGATCGCAACCCGCGAGCCCGCCCCGAAGCAACGCACCGAAAACGTTGCCGCCGTCGAAGCCGCACCTATCAAAGCGGCTAAAGGGAAGACCTCGGTCGCGAAACCCGCGCTCGTCAAAGGGGTGTCGAGCAAGCCAGCTGGGGTGAAACCCACGCCTGCGGCGAAGCTTGCTCCTGCAGAGGCGAAGCCCGCTCCCCCAACCAAGAGTGCGACCGGAAAAGTCAGCGCGCCGAAAGCGGTAGCGAGCAAACCCAAAGCGGGCGAGCCAGCAAGCAAGACGGCGGCCTCGAAATCCGCCGCGTCGAGCAAAGCTGCGCCCAGCAAAGCATCTCCAGCCAACGGCGAATCCGCCGCGGCCAAGCCTGCTACGAAGTCCGCAGCCAACAAACGCCCCGCAACGCTCGATACACCGGCCAAAATCCGTCCCATCGAACAAGCCGTCGGAGTGAGTAGTGACGCGGTCGCGCGTCGCACGGGCAAATCGTGGGCACAGTGGTTCGCCTTGCTCGACGCAGCCGGCGCCGCAGAGCTCGATCACAAGGGAATCGTGGCCGTGCTCGCACAACGACACGGAGTCGGCCCGTGGTGGCAGCAGATGGTCACCGTTGCGTACGAACAAGCGCGCGGCAAGAACGGCAACGCAGCGACCGACGACGGCTTCCAGGTAGACGTCTCTCGAGTCCTAGAACTGCCCTTGGCCAAGCTGTTTCGATTTTGGGCCGAGCCTGCGGAACGCAACAAATGGCTCGCAGACGACCGCTTTTCGATTCACAAGGCCACCGCATCCAAATCGATCCGCGCCCGCTGGGGCCGCGGTGTCAGCCGCATCGACGTCGATTTCTGCGAAAAAGGCCCATCGAAATCGCAAGTCACCGTACAGCACAACCGAATCGAAACTTCGGATGCCGCCGAACAGATGAAAGCCTACTGGGCCAAAAAGATCCGCGCCCTCGAAGCGCTGACGCGCCCCTGAATAGCTCGAAGCGGCGCTCACCGAAGCGACTCGACGCGCACCGAACGCGAGAACGGCTCCCTGAGTTTGAACCGCCGAGCCGCAGAGCTCTGATTGAGATTTTGGGGGTGCGCACCTGCCGATGACGTTCGTCCCCGTTCACGACGATGAACGGAATGACGAGCTCATCGTTGTTGGCGCGCCGCGCTGGCCGGAGGCCAGCGCTTGGGAAGCCCTGCGCCCGGAGCGCATAGCGCGAGGACGCAGGCCGCGCAGCGGCGCTCCACGCGCGGGGCAGCTATCCACACGCTTGGGAAGAGACACCCTCGATCAAGTGATACCGACTCCGATCGATTCGCCAGTGAAAGTAGGTGTGCTCCATCGCACTATCGAAGAATCCGTCGCTCTCGTGATCGAAGAGTTCGACCATAGCGGTGGGAGCAGTTGGGTAGAGCTTCTCCAACACGCTTTCGTCGTCCAAGCGAGTGCGCGTTCGGTACGGCTGCGCGAAGTTCGGAGCCAGACGCCCCGAGAGTCGATCGTGAACGCTGAGCCAAGGACGGTTCGCCAATAGCGGACCGACGCGCTCGCGGAATGCGCGCTTGAAGCGTCCGAAGTCCGGATCCTGCACCAGAAAGCGGGTCTGCCCGAGCACGTTGCAGAAGACCAAACACGCAGCTTTCTCCTCTCCCAGCAAGTCGACGAGGCCGTGCCCTCCTTCGAGCAAAGGTCCAATCAATAGGTCGCTTCGCTCGATGTGCGTGCGGACGCCCAGCTTGCGTAAACGCCGTCCCAGTAGCATCCCCGCAATCGGATCCGGTTCCAGCACGGTGATCGTCGAAAATCGGCGCAAAAATGCGTCGGGAAGGGTGTGGCCGGCGCTCGGCCCAACCAGCACGGCCCGCTCGGTGGGCGCGTTGAACTCCGCAAGCCAGCTCTGCAGTGCGTCGCGGAACGGCTGCCAGTCACGTCCCGAAAGCAGCGCCCGAACGTGATAGCGCAATCCGCCAGCGGGATTCAGCCAAGCACGGCCCATTCTAGCGAAGGACGCTCATCAGCCGCTCACGCAACATCTCCACGGTGAACGGCTTTTGCAGGAAGCCCGCGAGGCCCTTGCCCGCAAACCGCATGACCGCGTCCTGCTCGTTGTAGCCGCTCATCAGCAAGACCGGCACTTCGTCGTCCAGCGTGCGGATCTCGCGAAAGGCGTCCACGCCGTCCATCTGCGGCATCGTCAGATCCATCAAGATGGCGACAATTTCGTCGCGACGCTCGCTGAAGCGCGCCACACCTTCGCGGCCGTCATTGGCCAAGATCACGTCGAAGCCGTAGCTGCCCAAGATGCGCGCCGCGACCCCACGCACCACGTCTTCGTCATCGACGACGAGCACGGTGCCGCGGCGCTGGAGCGACGATTGGGTGTTCGCCGCGGGCGCCACGCGGGCGTCCTTTTCATCCATTGCGGGGAAAAGCAGCTTGATCGTGGTTCCGCGACCGAGCTCGCTGTACACCTTGATGGCGCCTTTGTGCCCGCGCACGATGCCGAGCACCGCGGAAAGACCGAGGCCGCGACCGGTGAACTTGGTGGAGAAGAACGGGTCGAAGATCTTGGCTTGCGTGTCGGGGCCCATGCCGCAGCCGTTGTCGCTCACCTCCATGAATACGTAGTTGCCCTCGGCCAGCTCGGGCGCGAGAAACGTATTGCGGAGGTATTCACCCTCGGCGTGCAGCATGCCGCTGCTGACGCCGATCACCCCGGCGCGCTCGCCCAGCGCTTCAGCGGCGTTGACCACCAAGTTGATCAGCACTTGCCGCATCTGCGTTGCGTCCGCATCGACCGGCGGCAAATCATCGGAAAGATCCAAACGTAAGGTGGCGTTCTTGCCGACCGAGAGCTGAAGCAGCGGCGCGGTCTGACGAGCCACCTCACTCAGGTCGAGTGGCCGCACGACGAAGCGCCCTTTACCCGAGTAGGCCAGCAGCTGCCGGCACAGGTCAGCCGCGCGAATCGTGACGGCCTCGATCTGATCCACGTGCTCGCACAGTGCACTCGACACTGGCAGCTCGAGGCGCATCAAGCTGACATTGCCCAAGATGCCGGTCAGCAAGTTGTTGAAGTCGTGAGCGATCCCGCCAGCCAAGATGCCCAAGCTCTCCAGCTTCTGCGCATCCAGTAGCTTGCTTTCGAGCAGGCCGCGGTGCCGCTCGGCGGCCACGGTGTCGGTGATGTCTTTGGCGAAACCGGCCAGATATTGCTCGCTGCCTGCCTGCCAGGGGACGAGCCGGGTCTTCCAAGTGCGCTTCCCGGTGGGAAACTCGAGCTCTTCTTCGTACTCACACGGCGCCTGCAACATGACGGATTCCGTCATGCGCGCCACCGCCAGCTCGGCATTCTCGAGGGCGAGGTGGGAATCAGCGCGCGTGCCGAGCACGACCGTCCGCGGGATGCCGGTGGCGCACTCCCAGGCGTCGTTGACGCGCGAGAGTATGAAATGACCGTCTGCCTGGACGAGGATCAGAAAACAGGGATCGGCGGCGGCAGTAAAGAACGCCTCCCAAGCCTGCAAATCCGAATCCACCATTTTGTGTTTCTTACAATGCCCGAAGCAGTCTCCGAAACCAAGCTTCTCGCGGCGAGAATGCAATACGGAGTCGCGATCGCAACAGAGCTCAGCTTACCTTCAGTAAGCATGGGCAGGCATCGAGCCAAGGCCAGCCGTTAGGGATGTGTCGGAACCTAGGAACGAAGAAATGCTCATGCCGCTCCGACGCTTGCTTGGTGCTTCGCTCGCTTTGATCAGTATTTCGGCGGGTTGCGGCAGCAGGCCCCACGTTGACGGACCGTTGTTTGGCACCGGTGAGCTCCATCCTCCGCCGAAGCCGGGCGCAAGCATCAGTCAGACGCGGATGTGCGAGTGCAAGGCGTGCGCATCGAGCGAGTGCTGCGATGGTCCCGAAGAGGACAGCGCGCCGACGACCTGCCGCGATAGCTACGATTTCAGCGACCCCAAGTGCGGGATCGCGATCCGAAGCTGCGCGAGTCGCTGCGCGCGTGAGGTCTGGCGCGTCAAAAACAACGAAGAATGCACGGCCAAACGCCCCTCGAACTGCTGCGACGCGGGCTAGCGCGCTGCCGCGACTCAGCCGCCCGGCGCGTGCAAAACGATGACCGAGGCTGGAAATTCCGCCAAAAGGCGCGCCGATTCTGCGCTACTGCGATCGACGTCGAGGCCCCAAGCGCCCGAAAGCGCGAGCACCACCAAGTCCGCCCCAGCCGCGCACTCACGCGCTGCGCTGATGCCGTCGGGCACATTCCTGGTACGAAATTGCACGCGCTCGGCCCCCTTGGCGCGCAGCTTGTCGACCTGTGAGACCACGGTCTCGCCTCGGGCGCCGATCAGCACCGCTTCGAGGGATACTGCTTCGTCGCTGAGCAATTGTTCGGCAAAGTTCAAAACTAGCGTATCGCTGTTTGCGCCGGACAGCAGAGCCACGACTCGCTTACTTGCAACATCACGTCCACGCGCGAAGGAACGAGCGAGGCCGTGGTCGATCAGTAACGCAACGGGCACCGGGCTATTCGCGAGCACTTCGCCCACCGTCCCACCGAAGGCGTTTTGGCTCAGCAGCGGGCGGTGAAGTCCGAGCACCACGTAGTCGGAGCGCCTGCTGCGGGCCACTTCGCAGATGTCGGTCGAAGGGTCGGTGGAATCGAAGGAGATGAACTCGAGTGCAACCCCGGCCGCCGTGGCCGTCTCGAGTGCCGGGACGAGGCCAGCCGCACGCGCCTTCGAGCCTTGCTGCAGGTAGGCCGAGGTTCGATCTCGCGGACGCTCCAGATGCAGGACGGCACTGCCGCTGTCTCGTGTGCCACCGGCGCAACTGACCGCCAGCAACGCCATCGCCGGGCCCATGCTGGCGTCACCCACGCAGAGCAACAAGTGCACGGGCCGGGCGAGCGCCGGATCGGGGCTTGCCCCCCGGGGCTCGAGCGAGCGCGGCGACAACAGCTGCAAGAGCGGCGTGGTCATGATCGTGGTGACCAGCGCCATGATCACCATCATCGTGAAAATCTTTGGCGAAATGACGCCGAGATCCAGGCCGATGTTGAGCACGATGAGCTCCATCAGGCCACGCGTGTTCATCAATACGCCGAGCGCTGCCGAGTCGCGCGTGGTCATGCCCGTAAGCCGCGCCACGCCGAAACTACCGCCAAATTTGCCGATGGTGGCGACCGCGGTCAGCCCGAAGCAGAGCAGCCAATCACTCGACCCCGAGAGCAAGCCGAGCTCGGTGCGCAAGCCGCTGAACGCGAAAAACAACGGCAAAAGCGCGACGACGACGAAGTCTTCCAAGCGCTCGGCGAGCGCATGCGCGTAGTCCCCCTGACGCGGCATGATCGCGCCGAACAGGAACGCGCCGAACAGCGCGTGAATGCCGATCAGCTCGCTCACCAACGCCGAGACGAGCAGCAGCACGAAGGTGAGCGCGACCACGTTTTGAGTGAGATTTTCGCGCGTGGTGATGCGCGCGGCCAGACGCGCCAGCAACGGACGCACCAAGAACAGCATTCCGCCGGCAAAGGCGACCGCTTCCGCCGTCGTGATCACCGCCGCGCTCGCGCCCTTGGCGTTCACCACGGACACCACGACCGCGAGCAAGCACCAAGCAGTCACGTCGTCGGCAGCCGCGCACGCCAGCGCGATCGACCCCAATTTCGTGCGGATCAGGTTACGCTCGGCCAAGATCCGCGCCAATACGGGAAACGCGGTGATGCTCATGGCGATGCCCATGAACAGCACGAAGGAGATGCGCGGCACCCCTGCCCCCGCTTGCGCCTCGTAGGTCTGCAGCGCGACGGCTGCACCCAGCGCAAACGGGACGCAGATCCCGGCCGCGCTGATCGCAAACGAAGACTTGCCGCGACCGCGCAACAGGTTCGGATCGAGCTCTAGGCCGATCAAGAACATGAAGAAGATCAAACCGAACTGACTGAGCAGCGAGAGCCCAGACATGGATGACTTGGGGAACAGCTCGTGAAATGCCTGTGGCGCGAGCCGGCCAAGCAGCGACGGACCGAGCATGATCCCAGCGATCACTTCTGCGATCACCGCGGGCTGACCCACGCGACGAGCAAGCCAGGCGATCAACCGCGACGCGGCGATGATCACGCACGCCTGCACAACGAGGAGAGGAAAAGCAGCCGTCATTTCGGCGCGCAGGCTAACCCAGAACAGCTGTCTGACGGCGCTGTGCGTTTGTTATTTTTGTCGCTGTTCGCCGGCGATCTGGGCGTAGCGCGGGTTCACGACGTTGATCGGCGTTCCATTCAACAATCCGCGCACGTTGTCGACAGAAATCGCGAGTAAGCGCTGGCGAGCGGGCAAGCTGGTCCACGCCACGTGCGGTGTAATGACGCAGTTGGGCGCAGAGAGCAGCGGATTGTCCGCGTTCGGCGGTTCGCTCGAGAGGACGTCGATCGCCGCGCCGGCGAGCTCGCCCTTGGCCAATGCGGTGCTCAACGCGGCTTCATCGATCAGGCCACCGCGCGCCGTGTTGATCAGCAAGCAGCTCGGCTTCACCAGCGAGAGCCGGGCACTCGAAACGAGCTGCCGAGTCTCGGAGGTGAGCGGGCAGCTGAGAGAAATCACGTCCGCGCGACGGAACAGCTCGTCCAGGGGTAAGCGTTGCACGGACTCGGCGCCCGCGCCTTCCGCGCGGCTCGAGCTGAGCTGTGCCGCGCACACTTGCATGCCCAACGCTCGCGCTGCGGCAGCCACGCCGCGGCCAATCGCCCCGTAGCCGACGATGCCGAGCAGCTTGCCCTCGAGCTGCAAGAGCGGGCTCTTCCAATAGCAATAGTCGACGGAGCGCACCCAATCTCCCGCGTGCACCGAGCTGTCGTGTAACCCAACGCGGTTACACAGCTCTAGCAGCAGGGCGAGCGTATGCTGCACTACGCTCGCGGTGCTGTAAGAAGGGACATTGCACACCGCGATACCGCGTTCGGTGGCAGCCTCGAGATCCACCGTGTTCACACCGGTCGCAAGCACACCCACGCCGCGCAGCCGCGGCAACTGCGCGAAGGCTTCGCGCCCGAGCTGCGCCTTGTTGACCAAGACGATCTCCGCGTCGCTCGCGCGCGCGACGACTTCGTCGCTCGTCGAGCGGTCGTAAATCGAAAGCTCGCCGAGTTCAGCCAGCGGAGACCAGGGGTTGTCACCCGGATTCACCGTGTATCCGTCGAGCACTACGATTTTCGGCATGGGATCTTCGGGCCGTTAGCGGCGCGCTTCGCTGATCGCTGCTCGGCTCAAAAACTGCTGGAAGGCCTCGCGATTGGCGGGTGTGGGCGCCTTTTCGTAACCATATACTTTGCCGACATGGTTGGCGAATAGGCAGGCCACTGCCTTGTCGAAGCCGCGCGTCGCAGGAGCCAGATCGCCCGCCTTGCTGCTGTCGTCCGCGATGCGGCGCACCACACCTTGCAATTGTTCGCACCAGCCCGGAGTTTGCGGCAGTGTGACCGGCGCGGCAGCTTCACAGCATGATTTACGAATGATCGCCGTCGCGGGCAGCTCATACCAATCGAGACCCGAGGAACGCACCGTGGCGTCTGGCTTGGCCGGATCGGGCGCGCCCCCAGCGGCCTGGCCGGCGGGGCGAACGAGACGTTGCAGCTTCGTCACGGTGTCTTTGAAATCGCCGTCGTCGCACACGAACGAGAAATTCTGGCTGGGTTCGAAGGAACCGGGCTCGAAATACGAGGCCACACACGCATCACGCCGTTCAGCCGGACTCAACTTCGGCCCAGCGGGTTGTGTGGCCTTCGGCACGGTGACTGCGGGAGCTGCGACTGCTTTCGGTTGCTGCGGCGGGGGCGCGTCGGGAGCGACCGCCAGGTACACGCCGCCACCACCGACGACCGCCGCGATCAGCACCAATGGCCAAACCGAGCGTTTGCGTTCGAAGGGATTGATCGAGAAGCGCTTCTTGATCGGCGGTACCACCGCTGGTACCGCACGCGCCATCGACACACCGCTGGGCGTCATGCGCCCGCTCGAGCCGAGCGCGTCATGCAGCGGTACATCCAACGCCATATCGGGAATCGCGGGGACCGCGGGCGCCGCAAAGGGCGAGGACGGAGCCGCAGGCGGTGCTGCAACGACGGGCTGCGCGACCGGCGCGGGCATTGGTGCGGGGAGCGGAGCCGCAATTCGCGGTGGTGGAGCGGGGATTGGCGGTAGCGGCGCCGCGACGGGCGCGGGCAGCGGGGCGGCAATCGGCGGGGGCAGCCGGGGTTCGAGCTCGACGCCCTCGTCGTCGGCCAAACTCGCGCCGTCAATGACGATGCCGTCGTCGCGATCCTTGCTGCCTGGAGTGACGATCGCCGACATGGGACGGGTCGCGGGTCGCGGGGGGATCTGCCGCTTCGCCGGCATGGCCCGTGGATCGCGCTCCCAGCCGTCGAGCGTCGCGATCAATTCGGGCAGCTCGGTCACGCGCACGCGCTTTTCGTAAGCCAGGCCGCGATCCAAGATCTCCTGCAAAGCAGGCTCGTCGATGCCAAATGCCGACAAGGGCTTGGGACGCCCGGAGAGCATTTGCTTGTTCAGGGCTTCGCGCGTTGGCGCGCTGTATGGGGCTTGCCGCGTAAGCGCGGTGTAGAGCGTGGCATGCAGTGCCCAAACGTCGTCTGGAGCGGTCTCCGCAGAGCCCTTCAAGCGCTCGGGCGGACAGTAGCCGCCAATCGCCGGCGCGACCAACTGCGAGAGCACCGGCGCGATCGCGCGGCCCTCGGGCACCGCAATCACACTTCTGGGTGAGAGCGCGCCGTGCACCGCGCCCGCGCCGTGCAATGCTAGCAATGCATCCGCGAGGCGGAGGATCCAGGCCACGGCCTTGGCGGCGTTCATCCCGCCGCGCGAAATCTCGTTGTGCAGAGTGGTGCCTGGAACGAACTCGGCCACGGCCACGCCGAAGCCCGGCGGTAGCGCTTTCCCGCTCGGAAGACTGCGCGCATCGACATCACGCGCGATTTCGAGCACGGAGGTCAGATGACGATGTTTCACGCCGCGCGCGGAGTCGAGCGTCGTCAAACGACCGGCGTCAGCGACCGCCAATACGACACGTCGGCCGCCGTCTTGCTCGACACCGATCCAGCGATCGAGTGCCTGACTGTTCTTCAGAGCACCAGCAAATGCGTAACGCCCGGCTACGGGGATTCGAGGGTCTGCCATGTGGAACTAAGGGGGTACCGCACGATCTAACGGACACACCCAGCGTTCGATTACCCGGATGCTATCAATAGTGTCTCACACCGCGAAACTTGCGACGAGCATTGTCACTC
>Ga0164309_10000247_pt1 | contig 32062 bp, 71 predicted proteins | sample Whisoiple_247_MG_FD_109984 | JGI IMG/M metagenome (GOLD analysis project Ga0164309, IMG submission 109984) | Soil microbial communities amended with fresh organic matter from upstate New York, USA - Whitman soil sample_247_MG | ecosystem: Environmental > Terrestrial > Soil > Unclassified >...
ATGGGTTCGTGTACCGTTCGCTCCTTGTAATGACAATCTTGTTAGCGGCAAAATCCTTTTCTGTATGGGGCACCTCTAACCATATTCCTGACAAGTCGCAGGTTAAATCAGGGAAGACATAGAAGTACCACCGGTTAATGCTAAAGTTTGGCAACCCTATCTCATTTTCCCGAAACCACTCAAGATGAACCTTGATCTTATCTTTATAACTTTCATATTCAGAATAATCAATAGAATAAACTTCATTGATAAAATCTTGCATCTTTAAAAGTGGAATCATCATGTCAATCATCTTCTGATTTAGCATAACATTAATCCCAGCATCACTTTTTGTTGGATGCACTGCGCCTTCATAATAAAATGCTGGCACATTCGCAACGAGATATAAATCAATTCTTTTACCAGTATTAACAAAATGCTGCCCCATTGCTGGTATACTTGCCCATATATCGCCTATGTTGCCCGTATGTGAGAATGTTGTAATTTCCATTAAAGTGTTATTTTAAAATTATTGTCTTTGGTAAGAATATTTTTTTATCTGGCCCATTAGATTCAATATGCTTCTTACGTTCAATTGCTTTCTCTTCATCATAGAAATAATTCCAATGAATTGGTATTTCATCGCCATACATCCAGCTTAATTCTTTATCAACAAGTCCCAATCTTCTCTCCAGCATTAAATCAGTAACTGGGTACTTTGAATAAAATCCACTTTCTTTATCCTGCACAAACACGTACATGTCTTTTTCTATTTTAATTCCATCATCAGAAATAAACGAAAGAGATATATTCATTATATTATTTTTTGATGTTCAGGTAATGAGTTATATAGTTCTTCGATTTGGTTGTGCTTAAATTCGTACACATCGTTCATAGCCGTTCCTTTCATATCTAAGTATGAAGAGCCTGCCCATATGTGTTTTATTCCCGCTTCGTTTAATGTGTATTCTTGCTGTTCGTTTACGCGGCCTTCCATCCATTTAGTTTCAGTGGGGATTTCGAATACCTTCATATTACAGGCTGCCATATAGTAAGAAAGCCACTGACCAGGTTCTTCGCCAACACGGTTGATTAGTTTCAATTTATTATTCAGCAGAACATTTTTTTTCTCTGACTCAATTGTTCTCTGCCCATACGTCTGGAGATATTCATTATTATTCCCACAACCATTATGAAATGGATTCATTACTGGCTTATACCATGCCGCTTTTTGCAGAGCCTTGTCTGCACTATACGGCTTATATGAATCGCTCAATTCAATATAATCTTCCGGCTCTGATAGGAAATCATTAAGTATGTCATCATGAACCATCAAATGTGAAGCGAAGCCACTAAACTTCGACATATTTGGGAAATACGTATATGGCATTCTTTCACAATAACGTTTAGCATCTTTCCATAATCGCATATTATATAATCCACCACATACATGTATAAATTCGCCACCACTCAACTTCAATTTACTGCCAGCCGCCTCGTACCCATTTTCAATAATTGATCTATAATATTGCAAATACGGCCCAGTTGGAAAGCTGTCTGACTCTGCCGTAATAAACCATTTGTTGCTTATAAATGGTATAGCCCTATCATAAGCTATACCATGTGATGATATAGTCGAGCGATCAAATGTAAATATGTTTATTTCCCCAGCAAAAGGATCTAAATACTTTATACTTTCGTGTGGGTAAGAATTATTGATAACCGTTATTTCGATCTCTTCCCCTTCAGCATACTCAAGGAATTTTGCAACAGAATAAGCTGTAATTTTACTTTTAAAATGAGGGATCAAAATGCTTAGTTTCATTTGCTTTTATTTAGGTATTTAGGATCGCCCTGATATTCAATCAAGTTTGATGATTGAAACTTACCAGTTGGTTTAAAATTTCTTATTGCCTGATGTAACATTAAGTCACTCCCAGTACAAAACGCCTCATACAACGCTTCATTCGATTGCATTCGCTGTTTCATATTGTCGTAGTTGTCGGTTGCGAACTTAATCCAGCCGGGATCTGTTTCCCCAAGTTTTTTCGGATGATCTACGATCCTGTTGTAATTTCTAAAGTAGCATATCTCCTTTACCGAATTAAACACATCAGCCTTAAATGGGTCATCCATATCCTTTTCCAAATCAGCCATCATAAATATTGGCTTATGATATGGCCGATACTCCCCTTTTAGCTGTTCATGAATAACGCCAGACCATTCCAGTTGTTTTAGATTATACATCCTAAACCAACGATGCGGGTCAGTTCTATGAATGAAATAAAAAGCATTGCAGTCTGGATTCCCTTTTACAATGTCTACAATACCATAATCTTCATCAATTACTTCCGACGTATTCATGTAAATGACAATATTATTTGTCGCGTGGAAAGACAACAAATTCAGTGTATCCGAAAACCCATATCTAAAAATATAATTAAATGGGAGTCTCAAAGCCTTGATATTATATTCCTTTTGATACGTGGCTACAACTTCCCGATCCTCTTCAAACAACAATAAATCCCCATATACAACCTCATCGAATACATTCTTAAACGACTCCAGTGTTTTGCCAAGAGCTTTTACATTCCCAGCGCCCATCGTTATTAACGTTATGCCTGTCTTCATTTTTTGTACGGTTTTTGATAAAGCCTAACATGTCGATTGAAATGCCTGCGCGGGATAAACCCCTTCAGACACATGAGCAAATCTAACCCATGATGAGAGAATATAGTACTATGCCCATTTTGTGGCGCTATGTAAAAGAAATCCTCTAAAGGAATATTTTCCTGTGCGGCCACATCTATGAATGACGTTTCGAACATAACAACACCACCTGGCACTAATGCTCGATGCATAACATCTATTTCGACATAAGGATGAGATGTGTGTTCTATTAGTTCGATAGCAGTAATGACATGGTATCGTTCTCTTTTTGGTAGTTTATTATACTCATCTGAATAAGCATCATACCCTGTTACATTTGGATACCCGCTTTTCTTTAAATCTGCAATAAGCATCCCATGTCCACACCCAAAATCTAAAATATGTATATCCTCTTTTTTAGCCCCCAAAATCATTTCGTCTATTCGGCCTATTCTCAAATGATTCTGCTGAGTATTACGACCTTCTTCATGCTCACCGCCAATCATATTAGAATTTTCAAGCGGCCCGCTGCACAGGGTGTGGCAGTTACAACACTGGTAATAATCTACATTCTGCTTCCTTAATCTAAACGGCGCAGCATTGCAGCATATTGGGCATATTCTATCCTTCATTATTTCTTAGGTTTGGTTGTGTCTTTTTTCTGTTCAATATTAATTTGCGCCTGCACCTGCCTAGCCATTTCTTCTCTTATTGGAATTAAAAGAGAATCGCATATTAATGTAACATCTTTAGCTGGAAGGTTAGATGATTTCAAATAATTCTTTGTAAATTCTAACCCATTTGTAGCAGAAATCCAGAACTCAATAGGAGCTTCAACCTTGTAAGTCTTTTTAGATTGATGAGTTTGGAAAGCGAGTAAAGTTACAAACCCTGAAAATACAGCTACGGCCTTTAAATTAGTCATGTTGTTGTTTTATTTGTTGTTGATTTTTAAATACGCTTTGTTGTAATTCAACTAAAGAGTGAATAAGGGCAGTTATAGATTCTGGTTTTTCAAACCTAAATATTACAGATACATTTGGTAACTCATCAATTGATTTACCAGCATAAATATCACTTTCATCGCCTACACTATAACCAGATATTTCTGAGAAACATAGCATGTTTTCATTATCATACTCTGGCTCTGTTACTTTGGTCATGTAAATATCACCAGAACCAAATGTAACAATGCTTACATTTTTATGACGACCATATGAATCATTAATTATTGGCATAATATATTTGTTTAGTATTTTTTACCATGCATATGAGGTCTTGTAGAATTATACCTCATTTTCTTTTTTATGTGCCATTCTATGTCGATGCCTTTTGATTCGCAAAGATCAAATATTCTTATAACAGCATCGGCCAACTCATCCTCAAAGGTGTCTTTTACAGTATTCTTAAACCATAATTCCCATTTTACCTCATCAAGAACTTCATCATTTATCGGTTCTACTGTCCCGGTGTAGTGTATCCCTTTTCGATCTGATTCCATTGCTTCTCCTATCTCACTAACAATGAGCATCAGCTTCTCGCCTGTATTGGACGGCCTATCCCAGAATCCTTTATTCTTTGCGTTTTCGTGTACGAGTTTTGCGATCCTTGAGATCGTCATGTATGTTTGCATCATATAAATTTAAAAGTTAAAAAGGAGGCTCATCTGAATCATATGGCGTAAACCCTCCACCAGGTTGTTGCGGCTGCTGTGTTTGTTGTGCTTGTGTACCTACGGGTTGATTATCTTCTCTTTTACCACCAAGCAACTCCACCCTAGATACTCTCATGCTTAAATAAGGGGTTGTTTCGCCAGTTTGCTTGTTTTTGTATTGTTTGGCTTCAGGGAAACCCTCTACCCAAAGTAACGTACCTTTCTTTATATATTGAGCTACATTCGTATTTTCTAACCACCATGAACATGTTACCCATGTAGCTCGTTCGTATTTTTGACCACTGGCATCCTTATATTTGTCTGTGTGGCAAATAGAGAAATTTATTACGCTGTCTGTCCCATGCTGTTGAACAATTGCGTCTTTCCCGGCATAGCCTATAACCTGAATTTTAACCATTGTTTTCGTTTATAAAGTATTCAATCGCATAAAAAACTTGTGCTATTTGCTTCATGCGCTTTGGATCATCTGTTTTCCCTGCGCATATTTCCTTGACAAAAGCCCACATTTTCTTTTTTACATCCGGCTCTAAGTTTTCGATTGGCACTATCTTTTTGTAATTCCTTAACAAACAATAAATCCAAACCATTAAATTACGCCTGGCGTTTTGCATTACCACTTCTTCAGTATATGCCATGCTGTGGGCCTCGAATAAGGCTGTTTCTTTCCTTCCGATGTACCACATAAACTCGGTTTGCTGTTTTGCTATTTCAACTGGATCACTCATTATTTTCTTCTGTCTGGGCCTGTCACCTCAATTAGATTGACACTTTCTCTTAATCTGCTCAATACACGACCGCTATAATACTCTTTTAATTGTGCAGAGGTAAAATTTGTTGTGCCATGAAACCACCCAACTAAGCATTCGTTTATATAACGTCCTTCAATAATATCTCCAACGACTAAGCTCTTATCGCCAAAATGCCCTTTCAAATCTTCAGCCCCAATATCCTCTATGCACAATCCGGAGTATTGTTGATAAAAAACAACAGGATCATTAAATGCGTTCTTTATTTTATGCTTGTAATGCTCTATGGCCTCATCGCCTCCCTTCTTATATTCAATGGCTAATTCTTTTGCATGATGAACGTGATACACTCTTCTATTGTTCTTTCGAAACAAACTCATCAACCATGTTTTCCCTGTACCATAATTACCAGCTAAAAAAATACCTTTATCTAAAGAGGGATTCTTTACTCCCATCGCCTCGGCTAATGACACAAACTCCTTATTACCGCTGAAATAGTGACAAAGGATATTAAACACAGGCTCATTGTGTTCGTCAAGTTTAAACTTCCCATCAAACAAGGTTTTTGCCCGATACAACATGAACGCCCTTGTTTGATCGTATGTCCACCCCGTTTCAGTAAGTTTCTTTCTATTTTCTTCGGCAACCCTACTGCGTTCTCTTTCTTTTAATATACTTTCCTTTCTTCTTTTGGCCTCTATCATTGCTAGGCAATATTCGTCATCCGTAAGCTCGATGTGCTTATAACTGTCCAAAACCTCCTGCGGGGACATTTCCCGTTGGGGTTGGTTTTGGAGCAAATCCTTTAGGGTTCGTTCCATTGTTATTGTTTTTTAGTTCAAAAAATCCCTTCCAGCCGTTCGCTATCGCCTCTTCTATTATTTCTAAGGCAATATCCTCATTGCCGCCCGAAAGCCGGTATAGCTTATTTAACGCTCCCTCTTCGCCTATTGGCTTATATGTAAATCGGAATTGCTCTTTCTTAAACGCTTTCCACTTCTCCCAACGTGGTATGAATTTTTCAGAGAATGGATGTGGGATTTGTGTTTCTTTTTTTTCTAAGTTACTTTTTGTCATATTATTTAGTCTTTAAAGGACATACAAAAGGTAGATACTGGCACCTTTTAAAGTGCCGTATTTGACTGCCTTTTTAGTTAATCCCACCTTCATATACCCAGACCCCTCACAAAGCCTATCTGTATGCCTACTCAGGATATATTAAGAAATAAGGCTATATCACTATAGTATTAAACCCCTTATTTCGGATTAACCTTCCACTTATCTACTGGGGGAGTAACCCCATGTGCCCTTGTTGTTAATGGTCGTACCTTTTGAGGACGTTGCCAAAAGTGGATGATAAGAATATCAAAAAAGCATTGTAACTTTGAGATTGTATGCGGTTTAGTCAGCCGCTCCTTCCGGTCAAAGGCGTTAAAAACACCGGATGATTGTATTACGGCCCCGTCTTAGGACGGGGTTTTGCCTTTTATGAAATCTAATCGAATATTTGCCCAGGTGAGTATACTACAAAATGAAAAATGTTTTCGCATTCTAATTTTATAAGATGTGAATGTTTAGGGTTGGCAATTTAAGCAACTTGAGTGGATTGTTCATGCACTCCTGCTTTACGACACTGCTTTAATTTGTTGGAAATTGTCTTGCGATCTACGTTGAGCAGCCGGGCGGCCTTCGCTTTATCAAAATCTACTTTTTTCAATGCCTCAACTAATACTTCGTATTCAGCCTTCAATGCGGCTATGTCTAACGGTCTTGGTTTACGTGCCATTGTTTTTATGGGTAATTGATTCCGCTAATCTACGGCGGGATATTTGTATAAGCAAATTTTTTAGTTCATTTCGGTAAAAATATTCCCAAAAATTCAGAGGCCATAGGACGTTAGATGGACGAATAGGTGTGGATGTTGGTTTTTCAGTAATTATTTAAAATCTGTTTCTTGCAATCTACTCTCTATGTGCTTTTTTATACTTTTTATAAGTTTGTTTGTTGCTTTTTCTGTCTCAAAAGCTGTGATTAATCCTCTTACTTTAAGCCTAACTATAGCATCGGCGTCTTTTTGAAAATGAATCATATCTACTTTATTGTAAGAAAAATTCTGACTTTTAAGTTGTTCTGCCAATTTAGGAGCCATTGCTCCAAATATCAATTTTAATGTCTGCATAAGTAATTATTTTTTATTTATTTTCTTAACCTTAGCTAATCTCCTTGCAAATACATTTGATATTTCGTCTATACTAATAGCTTTATTAAGCTCCCTTTTGAATGTTTTAGATGCAATGACAGCCGGATGCTCATACATGCATTGGCCTAGTATCTCGCAAGCACTTTCGTTGACACATAGCTTCCTGTGCTTTCTACATGCGAACTTGCTTAATTGTATTTTGCCTACCACCTCCGGGCCTTCAATTTTAAAAGTAAGGCTAAGGCGAACCGGGAATACACAACGCTCTTGTTCCAGGCAGTTCTTTTTGCTGCAATTAACTATTCCTACACACATTATCCTTGCTCTTGATGTGTCTTAAATGATTTGATTCGCGTAGCCACATCACCCCATGAACCATTAAAAATCATAGCCCTATCATCTAGGTAAACAGTAGCGACTAGTTTTCTATTGGTTATACCTAATACATATTTTTCATTCCAAAACTTATCCGACTTTTTAATGACTTTACATTTGTATCCAAATCTAGTATCTACCCATTTATTCGGATCGTTACCCACCCCGTCGCGTTCATATTCGCTTATCATTATACGTGGCAGCAACCATGATTTTATTTGATCTGGGCTCCTAGTAGAAAGAATAAACACGCAATACCCATCATCCATTAAAGATTTAATAGTTTCAAAACATCCTTCAATTTCGTTATCATATATTTCTCCGTCTTGCCATCCGTTTGAGTATTTATGAATAACGCCATCGAAATCTATTGCTATAGTTTTTGCCATTCCCTTTGTTTTTAATATTTTTTAACTTATGCTTCTAGTAGTCTTTTAAGTCTATCTTTCGTTTTCCCATGCGTTAAATTCTGTAATTGCTATTAACATGGCTTGTTTTTTATGATTTTGATAAGTTTGTTCCTGTCCTCTTCAACATGAGGTCTTGAATCATGTTTGACTAACACCTCTTGTCCAGTTTTTAGGAAGATTACATATTGCCACATATAATAAGGCATTTCTATTCTACCTAAATAATTTATATTATCAACTGGAATTGTGTCGCCATTTATTGTTTCGTGTATTTCTGGCATGTTATTTTTTTTGTTTATTCATTTCATCAAGCCTTTGTTGCCATTTTGATCTGCCGCCGTTGTCCCAACTATGTTTGCTATAGCCAGCGGCTATTCTTTTTTCTTTATCTTTTTTATTTTTAACCCAAAAAGGGAAGTAAATAGCCAACCCAACCAAACATAATGCCACGGGCCCCCACAATGGACACAATACCCACCACCAAGACCAATCGATATTATCAGTAAGTTTTAAAACGATAAATACAAGGCATAATAATCCAAGGAACCCGACCCCTCCTGATTTGTTATTGTTATTGCTCATTGTTATTGTTTTATTTAGTTAGTGTGGATGCATCTATAGCCTCATCTAATTTAATTAATCCAAACAGATCAAAGCCTTTTGATAAAAGGAATATTGTCTCATGTGGAGCAGGGTTTGCGAAGTCAATATCGTACGTTTGTGGATATGTAATATCTCCTATATCAACTTTGTAATACACACTTACGCCATGTGCTTGTCTTTCTAGTGAAATATCTGGGTACACATTCTTGATTTTATCAAATCCTATTAGTTCTTTTATTTCTTCATCTGTTATAGAGTCTAGTTTACGAAGGATTGGTTTTATTGAATCCGTCCATGTTTCTGTTTCAGTATTCCCTAATAGGTAGGGTTTAGGTGAATGTTCTCTATACCCATCTAATACCCATTCGTTATTATACATTTCATGATTAGCTTGAAACCATGTATTTAAACACCTACACCCTATGTAGTACTTGGCGTAATCTTGTATATTCATTTCCATTAATCAAATATATTTAGGTATTTAATATTCCATGAATAAATCAAACTCTGTATCATGGTATAAGTTATGCCTTCCGTCTATATAATAGTTTTCCGTTACTGGCGAACCATGACTCTCTACACCCATTATGGTTGATTTTGTTTTAAATATTTCTACTACTATCGGTGCAGGCTGTCCCCCATTTAAATAAGCAATAAAATTCGCTTTAAGCCCATTTCTGGTATGCATTGGTAAGCCAAGTTTGGCTCTTTCTAAGTTAAACGGTATCATAATAATTCCATTATAAGTGAAGTAAACCCGGAATCACCGGTTATGTACATAATCCCTTTTATACGGGAAAAAGTCAATTCCTCGTCTGGGGCGGTCTTCAGTAGCCGATTCAATATAACTGCATCATATTGAAATTTATCGCCCATTTCTCCTACCACCTCTATTTCTTTCTCATTATCCACTCCATAATCACTATTAACTGCTGACATTAATAGCTTCCCGTTAACCACTTCTAAGTAGGGGTGACATAACCTTAGCTTAGACATACCTAGGCTCATTTCATTAAATGCGATCAGTTCTGCTTTTGGCGCATGAAAATAAACACCCTTGTTGTAATTAAAAAAGCCGCTCATGTCAATATATGTAGCCTCGGTTTTTTGAAAGCCATAAAGGACTTTACCGGCCTTGAAAAAAAGTTTCTTTTCGGTTTGCGAGAAATCAGCGGGGTCTATAGAGCTAACTTTTTCTGCAATACTTCTTGGGATAGCTGTTTTTGGCAATTGCCTGTCTATTTTTCTATAAAAAGCGATAAACCCGTCTGATGCCATTATAGCATCGCCCCCTATGAAAATGTGAGATTTTCTGAGATCATCACTCCCCTCCTGGGTGTACTTGGCCGCTGATCCAAAAAGTTTAAGAATAGTATCAGTTAACGATACGGTTTCCGTTGGTGGTTGTTCTATTGCCGGGAAAAGATTAATATCTCCTTGATTGGATGTAGTCTTTTGTGACCCATCAGAGATAACCACTTTTCCACCATCTGCTACAAACAATATCTCGGATGCGCCAGTGTATTCAATGAAATTAAAAAGTATTCTTTCTTCAACAAGAAACGAACCACTAAAACCAGACTCCTGAACTACAAACTCGTTTATGTTTGTTTTTGTAATAGTACCATTATCGAATTTTATATAATCAAGGATTGGAATGATTCCTTTACTTGTTATTCGGGATGAGTTTTTCTTGAATGATCTTATATCTGCTACAGAAACTTTTACAGTTTGCTTCATTTAAAATAGTTTATTTATTTTAGGCTGATTATTTGAGTTGGCAATAGCTTGTATATTTCGACTACGGTCTTGTACTGTTTGTGTTGACTTCAATTTAGCTTCCTCAACGATAGAAGCTACTCCGTCTAAAGAAAGAATCATCCAAACAAAACCATCCCTGCCTGATTTTAGTGTTTTCTTAGTTCCAGGTCTATAGAGTATATTAGCTCTCTCTAATTCAGAGAGCCGCTTCCACACAACACTCTTATCAACCTTCATCTTTTTAGCTATATCCTCAAACGTCCCACTTCCTAATTCAGTTAAAGCTAATATTATATTCTTGTAAGTGTCCGTTAGTTTGATAGGATCTAAAGACATGTAAGCGTCAATGCTTGTTTGTGGAGGATTTGATTTTTTCATAATTATCATTTAAAACATTACCGTGTACTTTTATTTTACTATCAGGTGAGAATAATAAGTCCCAAAATATAACCTTATCAGTACATTGAATAGAAAATTCTCTTGGGTTTACTACAATTGCGAATCTTCTTGGGTTATCTTCTGAAGCCCAACTGTTCTCTATTATATCGCCAAACTTCAGCGTTTTCTTTAGTAATTCGTAACCATTTTCTCCTATTACATCTATCATATACTATTGTGTTAATTTACTTAATGTAATAAAAGCCCAGTATCGGCTGTAGATATAATTCATGAATCTAGATTTTTGCTCATTTGTCATTTGCGAAATACCCGTAACTACGGCGTCAAGAAACTCCAATTCATCTAGTTCTGGCTTTAGTGTTGCTTTGTATTCTTCTATGGCTTCCTTAAATTCGGCTTCAGATTCTTTTACAGCAATAATTGCATCTTTCTCATTAATTGGCTTCCACTTGCTAGACTTCTTAACATACTTTCTTTTTACTGGTGTTTTCTTTTTCATATTTATTAATTTAGACTTAAACGATGTAAGTAAATAATACAGTCGGGTATGAAATCGCCTTTCTCATACCAATCACACCCACCAGACAGCCCCCATAATGTAAATCTGACCTTATTGTATAAGATTGGCTCAAATAGATTTATCAAGTTCTCCATTATTGATCATTTCCTTTATTTTATTAATTGCTCTCCACCTTTGTTGATATACTGAATCAATCTTTATATTCATCTTATTGGCTATTTCAGCCCCAGTGCACCCTTCTATTTCTAGTAATAGGATCGTTTTGTACTTTTCGGGTAGTTTATTTATTAGAAACATAAGCGGCCTTATATTTTTATAGTATCTTTCTTCTTCATCAGGTTCATCGGGATAATCATAAATGATTTCACTAAACCATTTTTTGCATCTTCGATAGTTGCGCAATGAGTTTCTTATTCCAGTAAATAAGTACGCCTCTATTGCTCCAAAATCCTTAAAGTAATTGTTACTTTTAAAAAGCACACTAAAGCACCTAATCACAATATCCTCCGCATCATGGTGGTTTATTATCTCTCTTTTCACATATGTGAAAAATCTAGGATAAAGAGCATAGAATACTATCTTGCAAGCCCCCTCATCTCTTTCATTTAACTTCTTTATAAGGTCATGTTCCATTTGATCAGCGTTTAATTTTATGTTAACGCATTCAATGGGCTAGGATATACGTTTCCATATTTTGCTATTCTCTGTATACTTATCCCAATGATCTCTAAAAGACGGATCATTTAAGCGAATAAATGCTTTTACTTTTTTATCATTTGATATTATAGTTGTGTGATCTCCATATCCAACAACCTTAGACATTCTAGACAATGATTCTTTGGTGTGTATTCTAGCTATATAACTATATATTTGCCTGCATACCGTATACTCCTTGTGTCTATTTCGGCTTTTTACTTTATCTATTGGCTGATCCATAGCCTCACAAACATCTACAAGTATTTCTTCAAGCGTATAATCTCTTCTGTTTAATATTTTCTTTGACATTTCTGTAACACATATATCTACCATTCGCATGTGATTACAATTTAAATTTTGTACCTAACGCTTTGTTTATTTTATCCAAAATTTCAGGGGTAAGCGATTTGTTTCCTACCTTAATATTTGACAAATGACCAGTACTTACACCTATCTGATCACATAGCCATGTATATTTAAGCCCCTTTGAAATAACATGGTCATCTATACACTTAAACTTAGAGGTTACTTTATTTGTCTTTTTCATGGTTCAAAATTACGAGGAAAGAAATAATTTCCAAATATTTTGGAATATTTATTTTTTCTGCCCATCTTTGATTAATGAAAGCAATATGCGCTTATTGCGGAAACGAATTTGAAAAATCAGCGGGGCACTTAAATAGGGCAATAAAACAAGGGCTTAATGTTTATTGTAACAAAAAATGCTCTGGATTAGGGAGAAGAACGAATGAAACTGAAGGAGAGAAGAAAGTTTATAAGCAATGGTATGATCTATTTATTAGGGCATCAAGATCAGAAGATGAATATTGGGAGCACCGGTTACTTGGCGCACTTATATTCCATATGGATTATGCGACCAACCCTGAAAAATACAGGATGCGCAGAAAAGAAAAGCAGAAGGCTCATAACGCATATTGCAGGCAACCAGAATATAAAGTATACAAAAAGAAATATGACGAACAGTATAGAGCAAAGAAGGATTATGGGGAGTACTGGGAATGTGCTATTTTGTTGAAAAACTTGGATAGCGAAATAGATTACCGGGAATCAAAAAGGCAGAACAAAATATACAATAAATCAACATCAAAACGAAAACGAAAATGGCAAAATCAGGAAAAGCAGAATCTAAAACAGAGCCTAAAGAGCTTACAGCAACTAATCTGAAAAATGTTCTTTGGCAAACCCTTAACAAAGTAAAGGATGGCGAAATGGAAGCGGGGGCCGCAGATTCAATAGCCACACAGTCAAGGGAGATAATGAGGACTATTAACGTGCAGCTTCAGGTAGCTAGGCAAACGAAAAGGCAAGTCCCTGTAGAAATCATTGATTTTAGTGAATCATCCTCTAAGTAAACATTAAAAACAAAAAAAAACATGAAAAAACAAAACACTTCTATGTTCAGTAGGTTGTTCGGGTTTACAAAACAGCAGAAAGAAGAGTCTCTTGATGTGGTTGTCTCGCAGTACTCTCAGCCGCATGTGTTACAGCAGAGGATGAAAGAGGCAAACCTAACACATGGCCAAACTGTTAAAGCTGATATAACAACAGTTAGACTTGAGCAAAATTTCGGCAAGATGGTATTGTATTTCTGCCCATCGCAAACCGTTGTAGTTAATGAGAGAATAACTGATGGAGATGGCGGCAAAATACCATCAGAGGTTACGCTTATTGGATTTGAAGAAAAAGTTCCAAAAACGATGAAGCCAGGGCTGTATGATTTAAAAAACGCCAAGCTGTTCAGTAATGGAACTATGCAGGTGATTGCCGATAAAAATACTGTGTTTGAATTTATTGAACCTGCTATACCTTTTTAACAAAAGGCATCTAACTCAGATGCCTTTTAATTTAATCACTATGGATAGAGCTGAAAATTTACGAAGAATTAAGGAAGCATCAAGGCTCCCAAAAACCAAGAAGGTATACAAAATACCAAAGAAGAGCGTCAAAAAGTTAAAACAAGAGGCAGAAGAAAAAACTGTTGCCAACAAGGGCGGCGGCAGTGAGCTTGATCGTTGGTTTCAATCCAGGCGTAAAGAAATGACCGGCATATGTGCTCATTGTGGCGAAAAATCATCAAAGCAACAAGATCAATGGTATCGGGCCAGTATCGCCCATTTACTTCCAAAGCGCCTGTTTAAGTCAATAGCCACTCATCCACTTAATTGGGTAGAGCTTTGCTTCTGGGAGAAAAATTGCCACGCTAATTTTGACAACAATACCTTAGACATAATAGAAATGAACTGCTATGATTTAATGATTGAAAGATTTATAGCTATGTACCCGGATATTGATCCAAAAGAACATAAATATATTCCTGACGCTTTATTACAGTATGTTAAAAACGAAACAGATATATGAAATTAGCCGCTTTAGTTATCGCTTATTCTTTAGGTGCCCTTGGGGCACTCTTTGCTCATCTTGCATTCTTCGATAAGGATATAAAAGGAAGAGATGGTCTTATTTGCTTTGTACTAGCAATCGGATGCATGTCTATTGGTACAATCATAGCGCTTCTTATAAGTATAATTGAAAACTTAGAAAACAATAAAAAATGATCTTATTTCAATTGACAGTAGAAACATTTAGGTTTAATTTTTTTAAATGTAAATGGGTTCAAAAATCATTATATCCGTCTTCCTCGGTTTTCCCATCGGCAGGGTTAGCTGATTCGTATACAAAAGAATATACGGATGGGTTAAGACGTAGAGGTATAAAACTAAAAGAAGGCCGGTATAAAATTCATATATCAACACTTAAATGCAATTTTATATGAAACAAGCACTAATATTGATCGTAGTTTTTATTGCTGCCCTTTCAACCACATGCAATGCGCAGTCATCGTTCTACAAGCCAGCCATTCGCGACTCGGTTACAATTATTAATAATATAGATACAATACCATCTATATTGTTAATATCTTACATCCCACCATCTTTTGCTCATAGCATAAATGGTTATTGCATAACAAATAATGATGTATGTACAGGTCATCATTTAGTATATAGATCAAAAAGAAAATGGATATTCGGCAGAAGAACTTGGAGGTATTTAATGATTGGCGACGAGTATAGTATATATGGCTGTACTAAAGCTAAAAGAAATAATCAACCTACTAAAAAATGATAAGATGACAATGCCAAAGACTAAAAACAAACCGGGCATTCACTTGCACCAAACTGCGTTAACAATTATGGATGTAGCCAGAGGAATTAAGCCGCTGTTTTGGTGGGTAATTATTGCAAAGAATGGGAATATTATCGGCAGAAGTTGGAGATCATATACGCGGAAATCGGGAGCGGTGAATAGTATAAAAATCGTAGCAAAGCTATTCGAGCCGTTGGTGTCAAAAGAGTTAGGGGCATTCCGCGTATATTATGATCACAGTAAAAAGGAGGATGTTATATTATGAGCAAAAGTAAAACACACTACGCCAGCTACGAGCCGCCTCACGAAGGGGATAATAGTGAGTATTGGAGCGATACAGCATGTGGCCGGGAGTCGGAGAATGTGAGCCAATACTATGATGGCGTCACTTGTGCTAATTGTTTAAGGGTAATACAGAAAAGTGATAGGAACAAAAAAATCATTGAGCTTTTACGAAAGGCAGGCTTTGAGCAATTAGAAGAAGCAAGCCGGGATTATGTAAATGATTTCTGCGTTGTGTCACTGGACTATCAGAGGCAAGGAGATACAATTATTGTAAACAACTACGGCGGTATAATGGAACAACTACCAACGAATTATTATGCGATTCTGGGATGGTTGTTAAAGAGCCGGATGGGATCGATAAAATTACTTGACCTGTAAAAACAATCAAATGAGCAAATTATCAAAAGAAATTGAAAATATAATAAACCATAAGGCATCTGTGTATCAATCAAAATGTGATCGTACGTTAACATTCGTGCCAACATCACCCGCCGCACACTACCAAACAGTCGCTACCGAATGGGCGGGAAGGGCCGAAGAACTAGCCGAAACGCTAAAGTGGATTCAAATGCACGCCCCCATTGAACCGGTAGTAGATGATGCGATTAGTGCCGCTCTCGCCAAATATAAGGAGGTGGGGAATGGATAAACTAGCACAACAAATGCTTGCCTTCGGGTTCATTATGCTCATGTTCTTTGTTGGCCTTTCACTAGTAATATATATTAACGAAAAATTCGGAGGCAAAGATGAGTAACACACAACAATTATCGGCTGAGGTGAAAAATGAAATATTTAAAAAGGCTGAAAAATATTCCGAAAAGTTTTCAGGCCCGTCATTAAAGGAGGCTGGTAACAGCGGTTACGCAGCACAAGGATACACGGCCGGTGCCACCGAATACGCCACCAAGCTATACTTTTCAGAAGAAAGCAATAAGATTAATCTCGATGAGATAGGAAATTTAAGCAGGTTGATTGAAGAGAAGCATAACAAACTGCAACAGGCGCAGCAGGAGAACACCCAACTAAAACAATGGAAAGCAGAAGCCTCTGAAATACTTAACCCTATTTTAGAGTACGGCCAATCAAAAGAAGCTGCTATTCCGTTGGGGCAAAGTATTACTGCCGTAGTACTTGATAGGTGTAAGAAATATGATGCCGCCCGCACCCTACTCCAAAAATTCATCTCCCGGCACGAAGGCGCATTGATTATTACTGACCCGGAATTATATAACGAAATAAAACAGTTTTTAGATGGAAAGTGAATTAATGAAATACATAGGGAATGTGGATGAGGTTATCAAACTTCTTAAGCAAAAGGCAAAACGTATCGAAGATGAACGGGACGCCCTCCAAGCCCGCTGCGTCAGGTACGAGAAGGCGTTACAGGATGTAGTAAACCCTCAAGGATACCTACAGCGCAAGGCTGAGGAAGAAGGGTCTCAATTAAATAGTATTGCATTTATGTTAGCAAATGATGCAGCATTTATAAAAAATATCGCCAACCAAGCCCTGAACGGGGAAGGGGGGAAGGATAAAGAGCCAATATTCCCTACCGCGGTGTATCGTCAACAAGGCAGCAAAACCGAAATTAAAAAGGAGCAGCCAAACTTAGGAGATTGTCAGCGGTGTAATAAAGAATATGCAACCACTACTTACGGTGATCTAAAAGTGTGTACCCATTGCAATAAAATGCTGAACAATGAATTTGATGAAGAGTATCGTTAACCAAAAGGAGGATAAACAATGAGCATTGGACATGAAAAGGCATTATCAGAAATGATGCAGCTAAATGAAATCGGCGTTCGGCTGGTTCTAAAAGAAATGCTTAAGGCCGGCAAAATTGCCTTCCCATTATTAGCGCAGGAATATGTTCAGTATTTGGAATCTGGCAATACCGAAAAGGAACATACTATCTCAACCCTTTCATTACATCTTGGTTTAGTTGCTGGTTCCGATAAGTCGCCATTTGCAAAAGACAGCAGAAAATATCTTTACGAAAAAGGATTGTATACCGGGAAAGATGGTTCAATTTTCGGGAAACAATTGGAGGATGAATTCGGCAACACCATTAACCGTTAAATAACACCTCATGACCGACAAAGAAAAACAAAAGATACTGGCCGACATGAACACTGAGGACTTCAACACCATGCGATCTATGCTCAGTGAGATCGAAAGGAAGATCATGCTGGTCGACCCGATTAAGCAAAAGCAATTCTACCAGCCGATACAGAGGATGATTCTGATGGCATGGGAAGATGCGTGTAATCCGGATGATTCATTTTTGTTTAAACACTAACCGTTAAATGATGGATAATGAGTAAAAGAAATACAAATTTTAAATCCAACCGATTTCCCTGTCGGCGAATGGTGCCCTTAATAACTAACCCACAACAATAAATAAATGGACGATATTAATGATTATGAAGGGGTAATTACATCAATAAGCGCTTGTGCAAAACTTTATAAAGTACAATTTGATATATCTCATAAGCCTGTTAATAGTTGTGTTTCAAAATATTCAGGCAAATGGAAGGTAAATGTAATGGGGAAGGTTTTTTATAATATAGATTTTTTAGTCGCCACCAGAGAGGCGATTAAGTTTGTTTATAATTCACACAATATTGATGACCCAGTAAAATAACAAATATGGCATACGAAACACCTGATCACAACATGGAAATGCCTTGCCCCTGCCAGAAGTGTGGCGGCTGGTTTGATTTGAATGATGGCAGAGGAAGCGATAAATGGTTCCCTGATACCGTCATCTGCGAACAATGCGCAGAAATAGAACAAAAAGAGATTGAGATTGAGGAGGAAATATCTGAACTGAAAAGCGAAATCGAAGATGCCGAATACACAATAAAGACTGGCAAAGAAAGGATGGCAGAACTTGAAAAGAAGCTAAAAGAAATTCAGGATCATGATTTCAAACCAAATTATGGGTTTTGAGTTTTAAAAAAAAATCGGCATAGGGCAAATTAACTCCTATGCCGACCCACCTATTCAATACCTAAAAACGCTTTTTTCACTTGTTTAGTTTAAAAAAATGTTTTAGAGTTCAAATATATTACATTTACGCATATTTTTTCATAGGAATTTGGATTTTAACCAGACCTGGATTTTTATCCGGGTCTTTTATTTTCAAATTCATCATAATTAATCTGTTTTAGATTTGTTCTTATGTAAAACGGGTTCATATTCATCCATCGCTCATGCTTTTTGTTTTCGCATTTAAAAAGCAGCTTTGATAGTTGATGGTAAACTATATCACCTACTGTTATGTTCATTCTGGGCTTTTAAAAGGGTCGTCTATTTTAGTTTTTTTTACTGGGTCATACCAAAAATCACCATTTATGTCTGATGGGTGCTGTAAGAACCCATATTCCTTGCCATTGCTTACAGTGACTTGGGTGCATACGTATTTGCCTTCAATTCCATCAATGGTATATGTTTTTAGATATGGGTGTATGTTCATTTTAATTGCTTTGGTTGAATGATTTAATGCCTGACTCAATACACGGGAAGCAATTCTTTGGCTTTATGTCCTTCATTAAGTCCCTTTTTATTTTTGCTTCCTTTAGTTTGATGAGTGTATTTGCTGTCATAGAAAGCGCTGAAATAGCCTCTCTTAATAAAGGATGACCGTTAGTAATTTGGGAAGGAGGATATATGGGCTGTCTAGGGATCGGGTATTTATCCTTTAACATCTGACTATGATATACCCCCATTAAGAAATAATCAAAGTCCGTTATGGGCTTCCATTTCTTTTTAAATGGCCACATTGTTTATGGTTTATTGATTACTTCTAGTTCTATGCCTTCTTGCCTATACAATGCATTTTCGGTTACATCAAGAAAGTATTTAGTTCCTGATTCTTTAATTGGCGGGTTGATAGGCACCCCATATTGTTCATTAGTTGAATCCAATTTAGAATAATCAAGTATTAGTTTCTTTGGCTTGTCCATGTTTAATCGTTTTTATGTTTTTCGCCACAGAATGGGCAATAAGTATGAGCTATAGCAATTGTTTTCTTTTTAGGCTTGCCGGGCGTTCCATCCTTTTTTATTGGCGTGAATGAAAATTCGTAATCATTATAGGTTTTTCTATCAAGGAATTTGTTTTTAACGATAGGGAAATGAACACAAAGTAATCCATTAGCTTTTTCAAATATACCCTCATTATTTTCACGCAGGGTTTCAAGTGTTTTATCTTCTATATTTTTTATACAATCACACATGTTTAATTAATTTATTATGTTTTGTTTGATTTTACAAGGACTTAAGCAAACACCCCTGTCATCTAGTTCATATTGAGTCTCAGACAAGAACTTTAATAAGCTATCAAAAGAATCGAATGAACCTAAATCCTCATTTGTCCAAAATTCTATAAGCCCAAACGACCAATCAGAATGAACAATTACAGCGGCAGATATATTATTACGAGCCTCAAATCGTGTTAATGCAGAAATTAATTGCTCCATTCGTTTTAATTTATAGAGTTGTTATCTGTTAATGTCGAATTTGTCTTCAATGGTTTCATTAAGGCGTTTCTTGTAGTCTTTGAAAATTTCCCATGTACACCAAATAAAAGCAGGGCCAAAAAAAGAAAGTACTAATGGAATCTGGTACTTCATAGGCATGACAGTATCTGCCCCGATTTTAATATTTATATATGCCGCCCAAGCAAGAAAGAATGCCCAGCTTGCGACACATAGCCATTTGAAAAACGATCTCATTTGTGTTTAATTTATAGAGTTATTTATTGCAGGCTTTATTGAGGGAGTCAAAAATTTCATGATACCGGGTTCATGATTTATCTTTTTCGTAATAAAATATCTTTTTCTTTGCGGGTTAAATGGGTCGCCTCCTCTATTTCCACCCTCAATAACTCGTACTGCTCTCGGCTTTCACATTCGTTCATTAGCGCTTCAAGGGTCACGAATGGCCTTTTAAGCGTTATTTTTACCGGCTCCTGGCTTTGCCCCCACTTTACCTCATCTTTTGTCACGACGCCGAAATAAGGCTGCTGGGGCTCTGATTTTGCCTTTTTGATTAAGTCCAGCATTTCGTTGTAAAGAACCTGCACCTGTATTTTGGTTACCGAGTCGGTAGGATTCGATCTATTGTAGGCCACACGGCATTTATCTGAGCAAAACTTGCCATGTGGCCTTTTAGGCTCAAACATCTTTTTGCAATTCATGCACGCTTTCATGCAGCAATGTTACGTAACATACGCGTAACAAACAAAAGAACATGTTATATTGCAGAATATTGTCCAAAACGACCCTTGACAGCGCTTCTACCATCCCCACCAAAATAATAATACTCCCAATCCCCCACTCAACCCCCATTAACCCCCAACAAGCAGCACAACACAACCACATACACTAACACAACGCATCTCAACACAACACACTAGAAACAAACCAGTTAATCCACAAGCCCATTTAACCAACCACAAACACAGATCGCTACATACTGCCAACTAGGAAAGCCGAAACCGACCTACCCGGTCGCTAGATTTTCATTTCCCCGAGGGCCGGTGGTCTGTTTAAACGACGGGGGTGCCCCCGAACAGAGCGAACGCGGTTTTGGGTTTCGTTTTAAATTAAGGGGGTTGGTTTTTGTTGGGCGGGGGCTCGCGGTTTTGGGATTGCTGGTCAATTTGTTGGCGTGGGGCTCATGGCTAAGCGAAAATGGCTTCGGGCTCCCGGTGGTTGGTCTTTATTTGAATCGCTAGGCTGGCTTGTAGTGGCGTTTTTGGGGTACGGCAAAATGGCGTATATTCGTTTTGGATCAAAACATTTATTTCAAAGAGTATTTTTGGATCAAAAAGATCTCCGACCGCCATTCTCTATGGTGGTTTTTTGTTTTTACAGTAACTTCAAATAAAAAACAAATATGACTGCAAAAGAGCTAAAACTAAAGTTAGCCGATGTGCCTGATGAAATGCTGGTATTGGTAGAAGTCCCAAATCATCTAAAGCCTGGCATGTTTGCCTTCTCCCCTGCATGTCCATCAAGCACAGGTATGACTACGCTGGGGGCCTCTGAAGATGGAACAGGTGGTGGCGAAGAGGTGTTTTTGGTGCTGCCGCATGGGTCAGGTATACCTGAAGATGAGCTGGATAATGTTGAGAATAACAGTCCTGAACTTAATTAATGATATTTTATTTTTGGATTGGGGTGTCTCCCGGTCGCAGAAGGGGTGTAATGAATCGTTACACCCTTTTTGTATATTCGTATATTTTAATATTTGTTTTAACCCCAAAATAACGATATGTACAAAAAGCTGCTTTTGACCTTGGTTGGTCTGATTTGTATCATTACTATCTACTCACAATCATCTAATACACAGAACTTCGGCAACAACTTTATTTACCATGAAGCCTGCGATGGCGCTACTATCTTTGGCACCTATGTCAGCAAGCAAAACCCAATGGTGCACAGTATTACACAAACCTCCTGCTACTCTTTCAATGGAGGCAAGTGTGCAAAATTTGAGTTAAGGGATACTGATACCATGAATAATAGCGGTACCCGATCCGAGATCACATTCCCAACGCTTACCAACCTCAATAGGTGGTATTCGTTTGCTGTGTACTTCCCCTGCATGGACTATAATTACGACACAGACGACGAGGTTATTAATCAGTGGCACCAGGGCGGCGGCCTAACCCCCGCGCTCTGCATCAGAACAATGAAAGATAGTATGTATCTGCGTATTGTAGAAGATCCGGGTGGAGATGATACATGGATTAACTTAGGAGCCCTTGTAAAAGATACCTGGCAGCCTTATGTGCTGCATATCATCCATTCATCAACAACAAGTGGCCTTATAGAAATATGGCGAAATGGAAGAAGTATATTAACGAGGGTAGGGAAGAATATGTATCCAGTAGGCGTAGGCGGCACAACTAACCCTAACTGGAAGCTGGGGATATACAAGTCTGGATGGAATGACGCAGGCACTACATTAACGAATAGACGCGTGATTTTATTCGATGATATAAAAATGGGGAGCGAAAATGCAAGCTACCGTGAAATGGTGCCAATGTCGTATTATTGACTTGGTGTTTTTTGTTTATATTCGTTCTGCCGTGAGCAATTAAGCCGGGCAATAAAACATAAATACATGACTTCAAAAATCACTATTGAGATTGATTTCGACACCGCTGTCCCGTATATCCGCGTTATCCCTGATAATAATTCTGATGACGTTAGGGATAAATTAATCAAAGAATTTAGACAAAGGTTGGGTCACGCTTCAGCGTGGTGTCGTGTTAGGTTTGATGACACTGGAGTATCAGGAAAACCTATGTTTACTATATCGCCACTTACTCCTTATGAATTGGCATCTGAAATAGAGTTAATAAAAGAAGTAGTCGATAGGTATTCTCCGGTTCCACATGCTTCGCCAAGGAGAACAAAAGGGGGCAAATAAAATAGATAAAACAAAACAGGATGCCGTTCAGTGTTATGCTGGGCGGCATTTCTATTTTTAATAAAGTTGAAAATAAATTTGGAGGATATACTATAGTATATTTATCTTTGAGTTCATGAAGGCGATAGACGCAAAGGTTAAGAAATCATTCACAAGTAAGCATGAGTTGGATATAGTCCTTCTTTTTTCAAAAGGGTATAATGCTTCTGAAATAGCCAATCATTTGAGATTATCAAAGAGGACTGTTGAGACATATGTATTGAATATGAGAAACAGAGATGGGTATGTTAATGTGACGCAGCTTGCTTGTGAGTATATTAGAAAAGGATTAATTAAGTAATTTATGTCCGATCGAAGAATTGAAATATATAATTATAACGTTGAAGTAAGTCCTAATGTTGTTATGGCAGTTCAAAATTCAATGGATGATTACATGAAAGAGTGCTGTTTGGAACTCCTTGAGTTCATGGCTAAAAATGAGGTTTTGTGTTATGTTGGAAGAGATGGCAGTTATAGGTTTGATTTCAATGGCGAAGGATATACAAAAGAGCAGTTATTCGAAAGTTTCTTATAGATCGCATTTGTTGGCTACAGGCCCGTGTATTCTTATATGGGCGACTGGTTTGGAGGTAATGTCATAGATAGTTTTTATTATAGTAGCCAATGAATTTTTTGTCTTCAAATGGTGGTAAGCAATCTGAGCCGGGGTATGTTTATACGAACGGCATTTTAAAAGTTTTTTCCGGAAGTTCTTTAAAATAATTTGTGAAAGACACAACGAGTTCGTGACTGAGGCCAACAGCTGCGGCTGGGGAACATAGGTTGGCTATGCCCAGTAGGCTTTCACAACTTGGAGAGCATTGTAAGTCTCAGCTGGTAGAGCTAAAGATTTGTACAGTCTTTGGAACGCAGGGTCGTAGCCTGCCAATGCTTCAAGCGCTTAATGCGTAACGATAGGATAAGGTTTAATGGTTAATGGTATTTGATCAGTGTTATCAAGTACATTGACAATAAGCGGCGACGTTTCTACGGCCTTTGCCGCTTATTTTTTGGCAATACTAAAGCCCCGTTTTTAATCCAAACGGCAGCTCTCCTTATAAATAAAAACTCCTTGTATAGTGAAGTTGCAAGGTGATTTTAAACTTTAACGCCTGGAACATCTAGGAGCTTCTTATCCTCCGGTATGAAGCACTTCACCCTGGAATAGTTTCCGGGCTTTTTGTTCCCATCAATGAAAGTAGACAGAACAAAATATACAGCCCATCGTGAGAATGGGGTTATAGTTTCTCAATGGGTGAGTATTGAAATGGCGCTGGATGCAGCAAGCGGGGAAAGCCCAATAGAAGCTCTTAATAGATCAAAGGAAATAGAAGAACAATGGTTCCGGGCCAATAATACCGGGTACCCGAACTTATTAAACCCAGATGAACACCCGCTACCTATAATATCAAGATCAGAAGAAGATAGAGAAATAGGCATTACTGTTAAAGATATAATGTCATGCACCGACTTAACAACAATAGATAGTTACCGATTGCTTGTTAAAGGGAAGAACGATCTTGAATTGGCTTATATCAAGCGAAGGGAAGAGATAGTAGACGAAGAAGCTAAAGGGATCATTTATGCAGCAGAAAAACTAACAAAAGGTGCAAGTAGAAAACAATAAAGAAACGGTAGACGCCATTAAGCTAATGGTCATCGGTAGTCTATTGTGTGACTATGGTTCTCGTCTTATAGTGGATGACACAAAGCAATCTCTGAAATATAGAATAAGGTGCGTTATGAATGCGGTGAGAAATGTTGAAATGCACTTCCTGAATCATCCAAGCACAGACGAATATTACCGCCATCATTTCAAAAAGTCATTCAACAGCAACGAAACCGTAATGATTGCTGAACTTATATTGACTTGCTGGGCTTTGAATGAAGATGGAATTGAGGAGATAATAAGCGCGATAAAACAAGTAATAACATAAAGTTTAAAAAATGAGTTATTTGATACAACTGTTTTCGGAATTGCTGAAGGGCTTAATGCTGGCTGCTGGTTTTTTTTCAGGAATGATTGTTATTGTTGTGATTTTTTATAATTGGTATAAGAAAAAGAAAAGTGACAAACAATACGAGGCAGCTGATTTGTTAGGCCCATTTAAATCCTACTTAAAAAAGGCCCATCAAGAAGAGTGGTTTGAACAAATTAAGGAGGTGGAAAGCATAATAGAAAAACTAGAGGGGGGCGTAGTGCCTGTAGCTATTGCTTTTTATAAGATAAAAACAGACCCAGAAATATACATGGAATCAAAAGATGAAGGTAAAACAACGATCAAAATCGGGAAGAAGTATTCTGTTTTATCAAGAATAATAAATGCCCCGTATTTAGGCGATCCAAAAAACAATAAATAAATATATGCCAAAGACAAAGAAGATAGAGATAATAACCAGCGAAGATGTTCGTATAACATCTAGTCGGAATAGAACAACGGTTCATATTGAAGAGCCAGAAATAACCGAACTTATGCAGGGGATAAATAATGAGGATATAGCCGAGTATGTTCAGTGGAATAATTTCAAGCCAGATGACCTGTTTGCCGAAGATCAATTACGCGACTGGGCAAACGAACACGGATATATAAAAGAATAAAACTAACCATAACAAATAAATAAAAAAATGGACATAGAGGTAATTGTTCAAGATCAACTAAATAAAATTATAACCGAAGGGAAACTGGAGGCTATTGTAAGAGCGAAAGTTGAGAAAACTTTAGAGGAAATTATTCAAGATATGGTCAGGAGTTATTCTGACTTTGGGAAAGGCTTAAAGGAAGAGATAACCAAGGCTTTCAAAGTTGATTTTGGCAAAATATCAGCTGTTGATTATAATCATATTGTTGTTTCCATTATTAAAGAGGAGCTTGATAAAAACATGGTTCAATTTGTTAAAGAGCCAATATCTGAAGTGCTATCTAACTATTTGGGGCCAATTGAAAAAAAGGAATGGCGACTGTCTGAGATAATAGAAAAATTTAAGCAGGAAGAAATAGAAGACAAGAGCGATGGTGGCGAGATATCATTATTTGTAGAAGTGAGTAATTACGGGTCAACCCATATATCCTTCGATAAGGAAGAAGGTAAGGAAAGGTATAACTGCGAATATCGCATGTCTATAAATAGTAAAACAGGTATCCCTTATAGTTTTAGTGTAGGTGAGTATAGCCTACATCGTGGGGATTTAAGGAAGGCTTCTCTTCATGGAGCTTTTGATGGCTTCTTCTTTAGGCTGTATGCACAGCAAGTAAAAATAATCATAGATGAGTGCGATACTGAATATTATTACGGGTAACCCATAAAATAAAAACAAAACTACATGTCGGAAGAATTACAAGTAGTTCCTATAGAGGAGCGAATTAGCAATGAATTAGTTAAGCACAATGTAACCGAAGCGATTATTGCAAAACTCAGAGAAGACTATTTGCCATTAAAGATTGCAGGAATAGAGGATAAGGAAACCTACCTCTTAGTAAAAGAGGCCCGCAAAAAATGCAAAGAAATCCGGGTGTTGGCGAAAAAGATATGTGTAGATGGTCGTGAAGATGCCGTATCCATACAAAAAGCATGGGTTGCAAAAGAAAAAGATGTAACCGGCAGAATTAGTGAGGTAGAGGATTACCTGGAAAAGCAGGAGAAGGAGTATGAAGCCGCTGTAGCCAAAGAGAAGGAAGACCGCAAACGCAAGCAAGAAGAACAGCTCATCATGCGTCAGCAGGTTTTAACGAACATGGGGGCCCTGTATAGCGATGGCTCATTTCATTTGGGCGAAGTGTCTTTTGAATTAAGTGTGGTGAAAGAAAGCGAACCTGATATATGGGAAGAATCAATCCTGCCAAAATACAAAGAGGAATACGAAAAAGTGGAAGCTGAAAGAATTGAACAGGAAAGAATCAAACAGGAACGAGAAGCCGAAATGAAACGTCAGCAGGATGAGCTGGATAAAAAGCAAAAGGAGTTAGAGCAAAAAGAAGCTGAACTTAAAAAGGCAGAAGAAGAAAAGATTCGCAAGGATCAGGAGGAAGAGTTGAAAAAAGAACGGGAGAGGGTTGCCAAGCAAGTGGCTAGATTTAACTCAAGATGTAATGAATTGGCTTCTTTGGGAATGATCCATGACTTTGTAGCCGCCGAGTATTCATATGAAGACGTAATCATAACAAATGAATGTATAACCTGTTCGGATGATTTAGAGTGGGCAGAGGTGGTTTTAAATGCTAAAACAGATATTGGCCGTAAAAAAGAAGAGGAGGAGCGTGTAAGACTAGCCGTAATAGAAGCGCAGAAGGAGGCGGAGATAAAGCGCGTTCTTGGTGAGTCGAGAATGAAAGCACTAAAAGACCTTGGCCGCGTTCCTAAAGACGCCACCCGCATTACATTGTCTGATCTTTCCGAAGAAGAGTATGATACTCTTTATGCAAATGAAAAACGTGAATACGAAGCATTCAAACGCGCTCAATGGCAGGCAGAACAAGAAGAAAATCGCAAACAGGAAGAACTAAAGCGCCAGCAGGAATTGGAACAAGCAAAGGATAAAGAAAAATGGGAAGAGATACTATCTAAAGTGAAGGAAATTGTAGTGTATGAAATGAACTCTGGCCCATACCGAAAAAAGGCAGCCATCCTGCGTGAAAAATTGGAAGAAATAAAAGCATTATAAAAATGAGAGTACTTGTAGGCTGCGAAGAGAGCCAGGCAGTAACAAAAGCTTTCCATGCACTGGGCCATGAGGCTTATAGTTGCGATTTATTGGATTGCTCTGGCGGCCTTCCTAAATATCATTTTAAGGAGAATTTTTATAAAATCAGGTTTACTTGGCGATGGGATATGGTTATATCGTTCCCTCCATGCGACCATCTGGCTGTTTCGGGTGCCAGATTGTTTAAGGAGAAGAGAGATGACGGTAGGCAAGCAGCAGGTATCAAATTCTTTCTTGATGTTTGGAATTATAGCGATGCCGTTGAAAATCCAATTGGTATAATGAATGATGGCCGCTATGTTAAGAAATGGTTCCCGGTATTATATCAAGAGGCTATGGATATGGGTTTCCCCTGGAAACCTTCTCAAATTATACAGCCGTGGCAGTTCGGTCATCCTGAAACTAAGGCTACATGTTTATGGTTGAAGCCGGGTGTGCCGTTACTTAAGGAAACATTTAATGTGTATGATGAAATGATGAAGCTTCCGTATGGTAAAAGAGCAAAGGTACACCATGCTTCACCTGGGCCTGAAAGAAAAAAAATAAGGTCTAAAACATATCTCGGCATTGCTGAAGCAATAGCAAAGCAATGGGGTGGATTAAAGAAATAAAAGCACTATGACGTTATATCAGTTTGAATTATATAAAGAATATCGCCAAACCAATGACACTGAGATCAGGTATGAGATAGGAAGGGATATTGTAAAGGCGAATAAAAAAGCGCCAATACCTTGGTACTGGTGTAATGATTCCGATCCGGTGCTGCCTAGGGAGGAATGGGGGCCAATTAATTTTATGAGTTTTGCGCCTTTCTATGAAATTAGTAATTATGGCAGGCTGAAAAGACTGAAGAGGATTGTGGGATACCGTAACGGGAATCCAAAGAACTGGCCGGAAAGAATAATTAAACCTACAGAAAAAAGCCAAGGCCGTCTTCGTATTACTTTAGAGGTTAATAAGCGGCGAGAGCAAATTTCAATGCATAGGGCCGTAGCGAATACATTTATCAAAAATCCGTTTAATAAGCCAACTGTAAATCATATAGACGGGGACCCAAAAAACTGTCACTTTTTGAACTTGGAATGGGCTACATTTTCTGAAAATGAATTGCATTCGTACAGGGTATTGGGTAAAGAGTCGAATCCGCAAAAGGGAGTTTTAAGCCCTTTATGGAAGGGGCCCATAAACTGTCTAACAAAAGATGGGCATATTGTTAAGCGGTATGATTGTGCGGTAGACGTTAGTAAGGATGGTTTTCACGCTTCTCAGGTATATAGGGTTGCGAATGGGATCAGAAAAACAACAGGAGGGTTTTTATGGAGATGGGCATAGATAAGATTGATAGGTGGTATTTGGCAAGACGTGCCCGGTTCACAGCTTCCGAAAACTACAAGTTACTTGTCCCTGGTGCCGGAGGCCAAATGTTCGGTGCCGGGGCATGGACTTACATAAAACAAAAGGCATTGGAGATGACTACGGTTATGCAGGAGCGGCCTGAATTGGATGAGGCTAAGTCAATATTGCATGGTCGGGCACATGAATATCCTGGATTTGTTGAATATGTAAAGGCTACGGGGAACCATGGTATCACCTATTTGGGCGACGATAACCCGATGTTTTACCCATATAGGCCATTGGCTGAAGAAAGTGGTGGTACCCCGGATTGCGCATTTATAACTGATAGCGGATTGATAACCCATGGAGCAGAGATAAAGTGCCCCAAAAACCCAATGTACCATTACGATCGGTTAAAATGGAAAGATCAATGGGACGTGAAAACCGAATACATCCTTTGCTACACGCAGTGCCAATTTTTAATGATGTGTACCGGGGCCAGCCAGTGGGATTTCGTATCATTTGATGATCGGCAGATTGTTCGGGCAAAAAAGATAAAGATAATACCTATTTACCCGGACAAAAACTTCCAAAATAACCTAGAAGTGCGTATTCGCATGGCAATCAAAGAAAAATACGCGAATATATCAGAGCATTATGGCATTGAAGTGGCCAACCGAACAGAATTTATTCAAAAATTTAATCTAGCCGCATGAGTCCTGAAGATCGTCTTAAACTATTGCCAGAATGGATTTCATGCTGCATTGATGGCAATATCCCTTATTTTAAGGGGGTTTATTGGAGTAGCTTAATATTTCCAACCAACATGCCCAATGATATGTATGATGAATTAGCAAATGATCTTAATATTTGGGTGCAGAGAGTTATTTCGCCAAAGAAAATGGCAGAACATTACCCATTCGATGAATTTTGTAACTATAAACAACAATTTGACAATAAATGAAAACAAAGGATGAAATACTAGGGAAGCATCCGGTTATGTGTGATAACCAAGGGAAAGCTGTTTATGTATCATTTTCATCAGCAATGGCCGCAATGGAAGAATACGCAAAACAGCAATCAATTGCATTTATTAAACACAATTGCCCGGATATAAAACTGGATGATTCTTTATTAAACGCTGGTTATGCTGGGTTCTTAATGAAACAAAACGAAAGCAAATGACAAAAGAAGAGATAGTAAATGGCGCAATCAAAAGACTTATCCTTAGAACCTCTACAAAAGAGGTGATTGAGGATGCAATGTATGAATATGCTAAGTGCTGGCGTGAAAGGTGCTTGGCCGCTGAAGATTATATTGCAAAAACGCCTGGTGACCCGGATATAACAGAGCAGCAAGTAAAGGCGTATGAAAAATGGCAAAGATTAGTAGAAGCTGATCCTGACGTAAAAGATGAACGACATGAATATGCCAAGCAACAAGCCATTGAGTTTGCTCAGTACATGTTTCAAAACGTATGGGGAATGAATGGCATGAATCCGTCGCCATTTGTCTCAAACGAAACATACTACGATCAATTCATAGAAAGCCAAAATAAATGAAAGAACTAAAAATATTTGAGCTTAAATGGAATAATCAGGGAGAGCGTGAGTGGATGTGCGCTTATACTAATATTCATGCATTGAAGGAATACTGCTCCATAACCTCAACAGACCTGGTTGATATGGATGATATTGATGAAATAGTTGAGATCCCAAAAGAAAGATGGCCGGAACTTACTGTCAGGAACAGCGAATATGATGAAAATGATCCTGACGATTGGGAAAAGCAAACATTCGAAGAGTATATGAAGACGGCAACCGGCCCAGACATTATAGCTGGGACTATGTATGAGTAAATAATAAAACAAATGATACAAATAACCGAACTAGGAATAGAAGTCGAATATGTGAGCGAGTTCAATGATGAGGCTTCCGATATATTGACCGATTTCTGCGAAAAGCTGAAGAAAAATGGAGGAACGCGACCAATAACTGAGGATGATATAGTAGGAGATTACGATGGTGATTGGCTTTGGACTGATTTTGCCGTGGCTAAAATTGATAAAGAGATAGATCGGCTATCTGCAATTGGGTGTAAGTACTTTGACAAAATGGAAGTTGATATTTACTCGCACATGTATAAGGATTTATAATAGAATTTTTAACCAAACAATCATAAAAGATGGAGCCAGTAGATGGGTTTGATGAGCAAAAAAGCAGCCTCTTGGAGAGGGTAATGCCTATGCTGGATGAATATATGTTGGTCAAGCTAAAGATTCAACAATTAAGGCAAAGACAGACAGAAGTCCCACGTGATTTACAGATGGTACTTAACAAGTGCGTACACGAAATATCGGACGCACTGTTGCTCCCATAGAAAAATATCGTTTTTCGGTCAGTTTACATTAAAAATCATACATTTATGCCGCGAGTTCAACGAATTTGCGGCATTCGTGTTCCTGTATTCGATGAATCGAAGCCAGGGCCGGGTGCCATAAGGATTCAATTTGTGCTGGAAGGGCACATAATCAGTAAAAAGAACAATGAAGCAGCGATCCCGGACGCAACAGCGGCCAAGATCCACCTGCATACGCAGAATAAGGCTAATGGAGGTATTACCTTGAAGGATGCGCTGGATGCCTTGGGTAAAATGAAGGTCAGATTTGTGGGGCACCCAGGTTACCGGGCCTGTAAAAAGAAGTACATCCCGATAATTCAGGAGCAAATGGAGTACTGGAGGCCCAAGTTGATCGAGAATGGTATGGATTTCCCACTCCATGAGGCCGTATTGAGCGCAAAATTCGCCTTTAAGGATCGTCACAGGATTGACACCATTAATAAGATGCAGACGATCCATGACCTTCTGGTGGAGGCTGGGGCTATCCAGGATGATGATTATACGGTTTTGAACCCAATAAAAGGGTTTTCAAAACTCTTCAATAAGAGATTGACGGAAAATGTCTGCTTGATTTCGCTGACGATGAAAAATGAAAAAATCAAAAACGAAATAGAGCAAAAAGAAAAAGAAAAATAAGGCTGACTTTTGATAATATGGCGTATTGCGAGGTGATCGCGATC
>Ga0164309_10000248_pt1 | contig 31951 bp, 21 predicted proteins | sample Whisoiple_247_MG_FD_109984 | JGI IMG/M metagenome (GOLD analysis project Ga0164309, IMG submission 109984) | Soil microbial communities amended with fresh organic matter from upstate New York, USA - Whitman soil sample_247_MG | ecosystem: Environmental > Terrestrial > Soil > Unclassified >...
CGACCAGCACGTGCAAGTTCTGCGCACCACCCACGTCGGCAATCAGGCGATCCGTAAAGATCGAATCCCGCGAGTTTTGTCCGACGAGTTCGCCGTCGATATTGCCAATGATCATCAATTTGCTGCCGATAGCGGGGCCGCGCAGCGGGGCGTTCGCAGCTGCGACGTCGCCTTCTCGTTCCTCCCCCGATTGCGGCTGAGCGTTCTGAGTCGAACAAGCCGCGAGCCAAAACCCCAGAGCTGCAAGCATCCCCATGCGATTGTCGATTGTGCGTCGCATCGAACCCTCCTCGGTAAAGAGGGCAACAGAGCTAGCATTGGTGGGTCGGCAAATCGATACGAGGCAATGAGCGTTGCGAGGTCTGTCCGTTGCTCGTGAAATCGTGGCAGACTGCGCAGAGTGGCAAAACTCGTCGCAGTGTCGTGTCCTAAATGCGGCGCTAACGTGACCATCGATCCGTCACGCGAGCTCGCGACGTGCAACTATTGTGGGACGAGCTCTTTCGTTCAAACGGATCGACGGCCTGCGACGCCGCAAGTCACGCACGGCTATCCAGTCATCCAGGTGCCGCCTTCGGCTGCGAGCAGCCGCGGTGTGTTGATTGCAGTCTTGGTTGGCGCGGCCTTCGTGGTCATGTTTGGTAGCGCGTTCGTCGTGTACTTGGTCGTTTCGAACGCACAGGCTGCATCCGTGCGCGTCGCGCAACGCGCGAATGAAGCGCAGCCATCCTTTCAAAATCCGCTCGCGCCAGCTGCTCCGAGCGAAGAATTCTTCAAGGATGCCTCGTCGATTCCGAAGCGTCTCTCGGCCGCGATCGGGACTCCACTCAAAGGCATCGAGATGGAGATCTACCCGGATCGCGTTTCACTCAAAGCGCAGGATCCGAAGAACCCGACGCACCTGGACGAATACACGTACCAAGCGGGCGAGGTTACAGCGCCCAAACCCATCTCGATGACCGGCAGTGATCTGCGCGAACTCGGCTCGAAGCTCTTCGACGTGAACGCGATCGATTACAGCAAAGTCCCCTTCATGGTTCAGGACACGCTGGACGCCGTTCATGTCGAAGACGGCAAGGTCATCTACCTGTTCATCGAAATGGGCGCAAAAGAGCCCTTCATCCGTGTCTACGTCACGAGTCCGCGCGTCAGCGCAGCTTTCGCCGAATACTCGTTCAAGGGTGAACGTCGCACCGTCGTGAAGTGACGTTTTTCGAGGCTCGGACTTGAAATGTCCGGAATCATGTCCTGGTGAGCGGGCGCAGGGCCCGGCACACTGCAGTCATGAGTTACATTATGGTCGATGTGGAGTCGGACGGCCCGATCCCCGGTGATTTTTCGATGGTTTGTTTTGGTGCGGTCGCGGTTGAACCCGGGCTGCAGCGCTCGTTTTACGGGCGGCTCCGACCGATTTCGGAGCGTTGGCAGCCCGATGCCTTGAAGGTGAGTGGTTTTACGCGCGAGCAGACGCTCGCTTTCGACGAACCCAGACTGGTGATGGAGCAGTTCGCGCGCTGGCTCTCCGGGCTGCGTAGCAAGCGCATGATCTTCGTCTCCGATAACAACGGCTTCGATTGGCAATTCATCAACTGGTACTTTCACCACTTTTTGCAAAAGAACCCGTTCGGCTTCAGTTCACAAAACCTGGGCTCTCTCTACAAAGGTTTAGTGAAGGACACCTTCGCCACCTTCAAGCACCTGAGACGAACCGCGCACACCCACCACCCAGTCGACGACGCTCGCGGTAACGCCGAAGCTTTGCTGCACATGAAAGAACAAATGGCGCTCAAGATTGCTCTCGAATAGCGCTCTGCTCGAACTGTCTCGGCGAAATTCGCGCCAGCAGTAGCTCGTCTTCCAAGCGTTTCGACATTTCGAGCGCGCGCTCGTGGCTTGCCACTTCACGCGCATCGACGCGAGCGAGCATGCTGAGCGCCATCACGCGCAGACGAACATGTCCGCCATCACCGGCATGTCGCGCGGCTTCACGTGCCAGCTCCGCTGCTCCCGCGGCATCGCCCTGCTTCCAGCGAGCGTAGGCGAGCCCGTTTTGCGCGTCGACAGAGCACGAACGGCGGAGCATTGTCGGTCGCTACTTGATTGTACAGCGCTTCGGCGGCCGCGGGATTCGGGGGTGCGTGTCGCCCGCGGTTCAGGTCATAGGCACTCTGGTCGACCCAGCGAACATGTAGGCAGGCGCGCTCCTCTGCCGATTCAACGCTATCGAGCTTGCTCTTCACCTGGTCCAATAATTCGGGCACCCGCGCTGGTTCGACTTTGCTGGCGATGAACGCACGAGTCAGCAGAGCCTCGATTTGCGCCTCGACGTGTGCGCTCGAGCCGAGGTCGCTCGCGGCCCGCTCGAGCAACTCACTCGCGCTCTGCACATCGTTTCGGCGCACCGCGATCGACGTTCGCGCCAGCGCTAGCCAGGCGCGGCTCTCACGGCGCTCCGTGGTCGGCGGATGGTCCCAAAGGCGTACGAGATCTTCGCAGAGCGCAACCGGAAGATCGCTGAACCGCGAGTGATAGGCGGCCATCCAGCGCAGGCGCGCTTGGACATTCATCGGCAAGCCGTAAAGGTTCAAGAGCGCTTGCCCCCACTTTCCGCCGGGCTGCAAGCCGCGTGCACGCAGCCGTCGCAACGCGCGCTCGATGGAACCTACGTCGTCCTCGTACGAGCGTGTTGCAGCAATTCGCTCGGCTACCGCCGTGAGCGAGCCCGCCTGAGCAACGAGCTCGTCGATATAGTCGCCCCAGGTGTAGCCAACCGGAGCCTGCTCGCGTGCCATTCGGGATCACTCTACTACGGCAACCACTTTGACGAATGACGCCACGCGGTCGCAAAACTCGTCAATGTGCTCTGGCCAATATTGTGCGTAGTCAGTGACGTGAAGGGTCGCGCCGGGCACCTCGTCTCGAATTAGCTTGCTTGAGCGCAAGGGGTGCATCGCGTCGTTGGGGTGCGCCAAGATCAGCGTGGGAACGCGAATCTCGTGTAGCCGTTGCTGCGGGAGGGGAGCGCCGTCGAAGAGCAAGCCGCGGATTGCCGGCAGCATTGCGTCACTCCGCTGAGCCGCGAGCATGCGAGCGTGATCGGCGCGGCCCGGAAGCATGCCGATGATTCGCGCGGTCAGCGAAACACCGAGGTAGCGGCACAGTGTGCTGAGCAAGCCCATCTGTCGGCGCGCTGCTCCCGAATCCTCGGCGAAAGGCGGCGGTGCGCGCAGAATGAGGCGTTCGACTCGGTGCGGTTGGTTCAGCGCCAACATCAGCGCCGCGCCTGCGCCCAGTGAAGTCCCGCAAATCGCCGCGCGGTCGATGCCGAGCGCGTTCATCAGCCCATCCAGATCTTCTGCGTGCGCCGCCCACGAATAGTCTTCGCTGCGTCGACTGTATTCCGAGAGACCGTGCCCACGGGCATCGTAGGCGATCACGCGCAGGCCGCGCTCGGCGAGCTTGCTTGCGTTCATCACCGTTGCCGTTGCGACACTCCCGAGCAGGCCGTGAGCGACAATCAGCGTTGGCCCAGCTCCGTGCTCTTCGAAATAGAGCCGAAGTCCCCGCACCTCTGCATACGGCATGCCCCGCATGCTTAGCCCAAGCGCAATCCACACGGCGCACAAAACGAAAAAGGCCGACTCGCGCCGGCCTTTCCGTTCTGCTATCGGAACCTGCTCTCAGAGCTTGCCAGGCAATTCAGCCGTGTCCCAGCTGTAGTACATGGTGTCGCTGGGTTTGCTGCCGAGGTCCGTCGCAAAGTTTCCAGTCTTGGTCGTGTCTTTGCCCCTCAAGAACTTGTCGATCATCGCGTCCAGCGAGGCTTGGTAAGCGGTGCGCCAAGTGCAGTGATCGCCGCTCGCGCCCTGATAGGAGAAGTTGTCCGCGACCCCGAGCGCCTTGAAGATCGCTTTGCCGGCCATTCCGGTCACGTAGGCCGACTTGGGATCCAAATTGCTGATGCCCGGGTTGTCGACGATGTACAGCCCACGCGGCGCGACGAGCGCCATCGCTTCGTGCATGTCGACCGGCAACTTGTCGGTGTTGTCGCCAGCAGCGTCGTTTGCCGTAGCGAACGGGCCGAGTGATACTTCTGACAGCCAGCGCACATAGCTGATCGCGTGATACGGCCACTCCGCGGAAGAGTTGGCGCCGGGATCCAGCTGTTCTTTCAGACGAAGTCCGACGGTACCGCCGATGCCGGACTCGCAAGGGATGGTCAGCGCAATGCGATTGTCGAAGGCGCCGCCAGCGAAGGCACCTTTGCCATTGCGCGAACAACCAGTCACGCCCACGTGATACGGATCGATCGTTCCGGGGTTCTGCTCCAGGAGGTCGATGATGCGGCTGACCTGCCAGGCCTGCGCGATCATGTAGCCGGCGGGATGGTTGCTGCCATAGAAGGTGTAGAATGGACCCATCTTCGCGCCGCTGCCGCCCGTCGACTCGATCGCGGTGAGTGTGATCTTGGCGATGCCGTTCGGAACAGGTGCGCCAGCACCGTAGGTAATGATCGCAGGCGCGGGCGCAGTCGCTCCATTCATGTTCACGGTGACGTCGAATGAAGCGCTCTTGCTGCCTTCCGTGACCTTCACGGAAATCTTGGTGGTGCTTACTGTGCCGCTCACCGAGCCCTTGGCTGGGATCGGCTTCTCGCCGTAGATGTACTTGGCTAGCTGGCGAATGATCTCTTCGCGGCGGCACGCCCACTCGCTCTTGTCTTTGATGCGCGTGCCATCCAGCTTCATGAAAGGATCGGGCAGCTTGCCGTCTGCCTTGAGTGCGGCGTAGTCGGGAAGCGTGCCAGTGACGGGGCACTTGGCGCCGGGGTCTTCTTCTTTGCCCCAATTGATCGTTCCTGGAGGACCGCTTGGCCCGCCAGCGGCGCTGCTGCCACCGCTGCTCGAGCCACCGCTGGCGCTGCCGCTACCGCCCGTAGGCGCACTGCCACCGGAGCCGGGTCCAATCGGACCTGAGCCGCCTGTCGCGAGCGAACCACCGCTATTTGAGGACGAGCCACCGCTGCTGCTCATGCCACCCGTCGGGGTGTTGCTGGCGCTGCCGCCCGTTGAGGCCTTGCCACCGGCGCTTGCGTTACCCGAGCCCCCGCCCCCGAACGAGCGCACGTCTTCCGCGCTGCATCCGACCTGCAGCGCCGCCATCGCAACCGTCAGATACCCGAGGGACTTAAGTGAAATTAACCGCATCTCAATTCCTCCACCACGTTCGGTAAAGAGCCTTGACGCGGATTCTGGCGCCTGTCCAGAGACCTCATGAGCATCGTGAGTCGCATCCAACGAGCGATTCGCCGCTGTCGACTCACGTCATAGAAGAGTGCTCGAGGTGTAACTAATCAACGCGTGAGCGAATCCGAACTGTCATTTTCTGAGACGGATTCATTGGCGTCAGAGCACACACGGGCGAACTAAGTGACTAACGATTGAGCGATGAAGGTGGCGCTACTCTGCAAGCGCCGCCCATGGATCCGGTCGCGAATGATTTAGGCGCCATCGCGGAGATGGCACTCGCTGCGCGGGATTTGCGCGAATTCGAAGGGAATTGGCTGGCCCACCTGCAGGCCAGCATCGGCTTCGACGCTGCTTGTTCGGTTTGGTCCGACAGCAGCGGCGGCGTGCGCGACGTCGTGAGCGTGGGCTACGACGAGCGAGAGCTGCGCCAGCGCTTTCCGAGCTACATGGGTGAGCTTTCGCCGCAGGAGCTGGCGCGTTTCTCGGGGCGAGTTCCGGCCGTCGATTTGGACGTGCTGAGCTCCGTGCGGCGACAGCGCTTGGTGGTGTATCGCGAGTTGCTATCACCCCATGGGGTTACGTCCTTCGTGACTAATGTTCGACCGGCTCCTTGGGGGGTGTTTGGTTTTCACTTGGCACGCGCGGGTGGGACTCGCTTCGACGAGCGCGAGACGCGTAAACTTCAGTTGCTAGGGCCTTGTGTGAGCCTCGGACAGGGCTTGTTCGCCAAGCAACGACCCGCCCCGGTCAGTTTCGAAGCCGAGTGGTGGGCGGATGACTGGTCACTGTCGTCGCGAGAACGCGCGGTGGCGCGCCTGGTGATGCGCGGCTTCACGAATCCAGAGATCGCGACGCTGCTGCGTGTTTCGGTGCACACCGTGCGCAATCACTTGGTGAACGTCTTTCGCAAGGCGGACGTTACCAAACGCAGCGAGCTGGTGTTCACCATGGGCGCCTCCCCCGAACACGTCACACGCGAACGTCGACGCACGGGCCGCAGCGCGTGGTACTCGTTCTTGGCGCAGACCACGAGCGGCGAACGTGTTCCGCGCCAATAGTACGATCGTACTATGTGCTGAATCGCCGCCGCTCCGCAGGATGGTCGCCGATGGAGACGGCCCTACCAAACGACCTGCGAATCATTCCGGCGGCCAAGTTCGATTCGCTCGAACTCGAGCCCCCTGCCAGCTTTCGGCTCGCCTTTCCCCAGCACTGGCGCGCGACACCCGTGCAAAACCCATACGCCGCGGCGCTCGAGCGAAGCACCCTGCGCTGGTTGCGCGAATACGAGATTGGCGTCGAGCCAGAGGAACGAGAACGACTGCGCCGCTTCGATGTCGGTCGCTACGGCGGCTACTCTTTGCCACACGCGGCTTTCGAGCCCGCGCTGCTCGTGACCCAGTACATCTCGCTGTGGTTGTTCTGGGACGACCTGCAAATCGAGGATGACATTGGTTGCAATGTCGACCATGTGCTCCAGGCGCTCCACGGCGAATGGCAGCGAGCCAAGTCGGAGTCTCGATACCTCGCCGCTTGGGCCAACCTAGGCAAGCGCACGCGCCGTCAACGCGGCCCCGCCTGGCTCGCTCGGCTTTCGAGCTCGATGCTGCAATGGCTCGAGAATGCCAAGCGCGAAACCGAATGGGCGTGCGCCTATCGCCAGCGCCGACTCGGTGTAGAAATCGACGATCTGTTCGCGTGCCGAACGATCAGCATCGGGATGTACCCGACCTTTCATTTGATCGAACTGTGCGAAGGAATCGAGCTCGACGATGCCTTCCATGGTCACCCTGAGGTTCGAGAATTGAAGCGCTTGGCGTCGCGCCTCGTGGGTATGGGCAACGAGCTGTGCGGGCTCGCCAAGGACCTACAAGATCGCTGGTTGAATCTGGTGTCGCTGACCGCCGAACGGCGTCAGCTCTCGCTCACCGCCGCGTTCGCAGCCCTGGTGGACGAGCACAACGCCGACGTGCTCGCGTTCGATGCCGTGGCGTCGCGTTTGCCGAGCTTCGGCATCGATACGGACATCCTGATTTCCGGGTGGGTGCAGGCGGTGCGCCACAACGTATACGGGTTTGCGTTGTGGGAGTCGCTCGCCGAGCGCTATCAAGCGAACAAGGCCATCGTTGGCTCAACGCCGCTGATCGCGCAGGTGGCGACTATTTGAGTCGCCGTGCAGGCCGACTGAGTCAGCTCAAGGCCGCTTCGGTCGGAAGCGGAGCAGCGTGCACTGTTGCGGCAGGTGCTCGACCCCGAGCGGCTCCAGCTCCAGTTGCAGGCCAGCCTCGAAGTACGGCTTACCGCCGCCGAGCACGACAGGCATCAGGTACAGCCGAAACTCGTCTACCAAACCCAAGCGAATCAGACTCGCAGCCAAGCCCGCGCCGTTCACTTCGATCTGACCGTTCGTTTCCGCCTTCAGTTGTCGCACGGTGCGCTCGACGTCCGCCTTCTCTTTCACGAGCCGCGCGTTGGGGCCAACACTGTCGAGCGTCGTCGAGAAGACGACCTTCGGTGTTCGTTGCCAAGCGCGCGCGTACTCTTGCGCGAATTCGGGACTGTCCGCTGGCAGGTCGTCCCAATATTTCATCACCTGGTACATGTTGCGCCCGTAGAGGTTGAGCGCCGTGCGTTCCTGCATCTCGTTGAAGTGGCGATGCAGCGCTTCTTCCGGCACGGGCAATCCGATGTCGCCCTGTGCGTTGGCGATGTACCCATCCACCGAAACCGCGAACCCGTAGAAAATGTGGCCTGCCATTGCTTCCTCCAAGCTGAGCGGCGACTCTCTCAGTCAGTCAATTGTTCAGAGCTTGGGTTGATGGTCAAACTTCACCACCCATCCCGTCTCAGCCTTCGGCGTCACGTTGCGGCGTTTTCGCGCTGAACCGTCGCGTGGCGTCTGTGACCGCCGCGCAATCACAGCGTTGAACGGGCGACGCGATCGACCCCGGTCGCGGCGGGTCGCCGACCCACGTACTGGCTGGGGGTCACGCCTGCGATGCGCTTGAAGTGCCGAATCAAGTGGCTTTGGTCTGCAAATCCGCACTGCAATGCCACTTCGGACGCGGACGCGCCTTGGAGCAACAATACACGCGCGCGCGTCACGCGAAGGCGTAGCTGATACGCATGCGGTGGCAAGCCAAAGTACTTCTTGAACGCACGCAACGCCTGAAATCGATTCAAGCCCGCGACGCGCGCGAGCGTATTGAGATCGACCGTGAAGTCCGCGTCTTCGAGGCATTCGCGCATACGCAACACTCGGCGCACGGTTGGGCCCGCGTCCGGGGGATTTTCAGGCGCGCCGGCAATTAGCTCGGCGACGATGCCGTCGGCCATCTCGACGGCGCGAGACTGCAGTTCCAGGTCCGAAGTTCCGGGCTCCAGCGCATCGGAAAAAACGTGGAGCCTGCTCAAGAGATTCGGAGAAATTGCCGGGAACAGAGATCTCCATTCAGCCCCGAGCGATCGCTCGTTGCGCTCCGCGACCCAGGATCTCATGAGGTCCGGTGCCACGATGAGTGATTTGAACGTCCCCGGAGCGCCTCGTTCGGGCGAGGCCGTCACCGGTTCGTCGGCATAGTTGCAAAAGCCAATGCCTGGTTTCAGTTGCCCGGTTCGGCCGCGGTAGGTTGCCGTGCCGCGCCAAGTTTGTAGAAAGCAGAGACCGTAGCTGGGACTGATCAATTGCCAGTCACGCGAGGTATGATAGGCGTCGAGTAGCTCAATCCCTGGAAGTGCGGCTGACCGCCGGTACTGAATGATTTCCCCCGGCTGGTGCTCAGGCGTCGGCATGGCTTCGAGGATTGCACGCCGCCACGCTGACGCAAATGACAGGCTTCGCGAGCTTCGCTAGCCTATGTGCACACCACGTGGGCGCATCCAGAATGGCACTCGCGGTCACGCGGAAATCTCTCTTCGAGCCAAATGCAGCAATTTTTGCGACTATCGAGCGCGCTCGCGCCGTTTACGCCAACACTCGTTGGAACGTACCCGCTGGGTCTGCAAACCAGCACGAGCGACTTCGACCTCATTTGCAGCTGCTCGGATCTCGGTTCGTTCGAGCGCTCGCTGAGCGCCGAGTTGCTCGCGCTGGGGTTGTCGCACACGCCACCACGCCGAGTGCGACTCGCGGTGGAAGCAAGCGTGACGAATCTGCACTGCGACGGCCTGGCCGTCGAGGTGTTCTGTCAAACGATTCCGGTGTCCGAGCAGCACGGCTTTCGACACATGATCATCGAAGGTCGCTTACTCTGTTTGGGCGGTGAGCGGCTCCGCGCGCGTGTGCTTGCGCTGCGTGCGGATGGCCTGAAGACAGAGCCGGCATTCGCGAGCGCGCTAGGGCTCTCTGGCGACCCGTACGCGGCACTCTTGCAGCTCGAAACTCAATCGCAGCAAGTGCTGATGGCGCTTCTGAGCGGGTGCGGATTGCTGTAGCTACCTTGCGATCAGCGCATTGAACGGGAATGCGGGCGTGCGAGATAGCGTTTGCTCGACGCTACGAGCTGCACTGACTGCCCGATTGTCGCCGCACGAGGTCCCAGCTTTGGTAGTCCAAAGGACGCTATCCGCAGATGCCCAACGTTCGAGCCCATTCCGCATTCGAGCCCCTGACTGTGTCGCGCCGTACGCCCGTGTTCGTGCTTACCGGGGCCGGGATCAGCGCGGAGAGTGGAGTGCCGACGTTTCGAGATGCCGGAGGCCTTTGGCGGAGCTACCGATTCGAGGACGTCGCAAGCCCCGAAGCGTGGGCGAAGGATCCGTCGCTGGTCTGGAAATTCTACTCCGAGCGACGGGCACAGCTTACTGGGATAAAGCCCAACGCTGCGCATCTCGCGCTCGCCGAGCTCGAGCGTGGGCTCGACGATGCCTGGTTTCTGTGCACTCAAAATGTCGACGGCTTGCATGAGCTCGCGGGCTCACGACGCCTGATCCACATGCACGGTGAGCTCCTGAAGAGCCGCTGTGAGCGTGGCCACGCCCCACCGTTCGACGATGAGGCGCTGTATTCGACTCTCGCAGACATTCCGCGCTGTGACTGCGGTGGCCGAATCCGACCTCACATCTGCTGGTTTGGAGAAGTCCCGTTCGACCTCGAGCGCGTCGAGGCGGAGCTCGCTCGCTGCCGCGTGTTCATCACCATCGGCAGTTCCGGCGCGGTCTACCCCGCAGCAGGTTTCGCCGCCAAAGCGCGCCGCGCCGGGGCGCGCACGGTGTACGTCGGACCCGAGGCGCCGGAAAATGCGGAGCTCTTCGACGAGTGCCGCCTCGGGGCAGCCACAGAAGCCGTACCTGGGCTAATTCGCGTTTCTCATTCCGTATAGGAGTTTCGGCAGTCGGACCTTTTAGCAGATCACATCGATAAACTCGGACGGCTCGCGCCGCACGCGTTCGGCGATTTCTCTCAACGCAAGCGGGAGCAGTCGCGCGAGTGTCGCATCGAGTTCCGTCACACGAGTCGGATGTTGGTCGGCGCTAGTCCGCAGCATCTCGAAGTCGACGATCACGGCGCGCAGCTCGGGCTGCTCAAAGTAGTCGCACGCGCCCTTCAATGAAGTCCAGAAGTGATCGCTCGCGATCACATGAGCCAAACGCTCGCACAAGGCGAGCCAGCCCGCGCTTCCGTAGGTGTAGAGCAACCAGAAGGCGAGCAGCATTTGCTCACCGGTGCTCAACGTGTTCGCCTCTTCAAGGCGTTCCTGCAGCGGTCGGCCGCGAAATCTGGGAATCATCGGCGTGACGCAACGTCGGCATAGTTCCTCCGGCTCCAGCGAGCGAATCTCAGCCAGGCTTAGCTCGGTGCCGCTCGCCAATAGCTCCGCTTTCCCCATCACCCGCTCGAACATCTCCAATAGGGTAGCGCAGGCTGAGCGCCTATTGTCTCAATAAAATCCTGCGCATGGCAACGCCGGTCGTGTGGGGTTCGGCTCGACAGCGATCGGTGTCGCAAACTCCGCTGCAAGTTGCACCAGGTTCGCCGCACTCAGGCTGCGGAAGCCTCCGAGCTGCTTTTTTGGCCAGATCTCGACGCTGCCCGCGCCGAGTGCGACTCCTTGCGCGATGGTCTGGGTCCACAGGCAGGCCATGCCCTGCGGCGCTTCCGTCTGAAAGCTGATCGGCCCACCCACCGCTTCGAGTGCATCGTACACGCCTTGGTCCGCTGCGCGCAGCGGTGTGGCGAGCGCGTGATTGCCGAGGACGCAGCGCGAGCCGAACTTCGTGCGGCAGGCGTTCATCACGCTCTCTGGAAAGACGGTCGCGTCGCCCTTGCCGCTCGTGGGGGAGAAGGTGTTGATGGTGAAGTCTACGTTCGTGAATAGCCACGGCGCGTAGTCATCGATCGCGCCGAGTAGGCAGGCTTTCTGCGCGTCGTCGCTGAAGCCTGCACTGGCGAGGTTTGCCTTTGAGTCCGTGTCGACGGTTGGCACGAAGGGCTCGTCGGTCTGCTGTCCGCAGGACGTGACCGTGACGTGGCGCACTAGCGGATTGCGGTCGTAACGAGCAGCGAGCGCGACTTGAAAGCTGCGCCACGCCGCGATGTACTCCGGAGTCCAGATCGCGCCGATCGTGAGCGGGCAGTTGCCGCTCTGGCAGCCTTGCGGGTTGCGCTGGATCGAGATCGGACCGCCAATCGCCTTGGCCCACGTGGGCGCGTTCGCCCCTCCATAGACTCGGAGCTTGGTGCCGAGCGGGGTCGAAGGATGCGCGGCGTTGTAGGCTTCGACTTGTGCGAGCGCCGCGTCGACCGTGCTGAAGTCGAGTCCCGCACCGCTGGTCGGCTGAAGCGCGTCCCACGTCGCGTTTACGACGATCCCGCCGAAGATGCCGTCGTACTCGGGCGAGACGTTGTCCATGGTGAATGAAGGTTCGGCGTCCGCAGTGTTGTGCCAAGAGATGTCCTGCATGTCGATGAGACCGGCGAGTGGCGGTTTCGGAGTGTCTGACAAGCCGCCCCCCGAATCCGATCCGGCGTCTGACGTGTCCGCGCCAGCGGTGCCGCCTTCTCCCGCACTCGACGTATCCGCGCCAGCAGCGCCGGCTTCGCCCTCGTTCGAGGTGCCTGTGCCAGCGGCGCCTGCGTCCGACCCTGCATTCGACGCATTCGCGCCAGCTTCTCCCGCAAACGACATACCCGCGCCACCCGCGCCTCTAGGGCTACCCGCGGACGACGCTCCGGAGCACGCAACGAGCGAGGAGACGACGAGCACGAAGAATGGACCGACTCGGACCTGTGCGACACGCATTGCGCCACTATAGCAATGGCGTGCGAGCTCCAGACTTCAATGACGCGCGGGGAAGGTGACCATGAACCGGGTTCGGTCGCCGACGGTCGTGGTCATCGCTCCGCGCAGCTGAGCGGTAAGATCGCGAACGAGCTGGAGCCCCATGGATTCGGCGCGATCGGCGCGGAATTCAGCGGGTAGGCCAACGCCATCGTCTGCGACGACGACTACGAGCCCATCGGCATCCGTGGCGCCGAGCTCGACCCAGATCCGGCCCCGACGGCCACTCGGGAACGCGTGTTTGAACGCGTTCGAGACGAGCTCGTTGACGATCAGGCCACAGTTCACCGCGCTCTCGAGCTCCAGGTGAACCTCTCCTACCTGCACATCGAGCTGGATTCGGTCCTCGGCGCCATAGAACTGGGCGAGGTGTCTGCACATGGTCGTGACGTGAGTGCGCATCGGGACACGCGCGAGGTCGTCGGATCGGTACAGATTCTCGTGCACCAGCGCGATCGAACGCACGCGGTTCCGAACCTCCCTGAACGACTGAGCCATCGGGTCCGAGAAGTGGCGCGAGGCTTGTAGCGAAAGCAGACTACTGACTAACTGAAGGTTGTTCTTCACCCGATGATGGACTTCCTTCAGCAAGGAGTCTTTCTCCACCATCGCGCGACGCGCGGTGGTGACGTCCATGACGGCTCCTACGAACTCGACGTCGGCTCCAGCACTCTCGACGGCCTTTGCCACGACGTGAACATGCTTGATCGACCCATCCGGCATCAGCAGACGGTGCTCGATGCCCCAATCCTCGAACGGGTGCTGCTCGGCTCGTTTGAGGACGCCGGCAAAACGGGACAGGTCGTCCGGGTGGACCCGACTACGCGCCAGCTCGAGCGTGGCGACAATCGTCGGTTCGAAACCGAAGATTCGAAACGTCTCCTTGGACCAGACCAGCTCTCCGGTGGACGGCGACCAACCGAAGCTCCCGGTATGACTCAGATCTTGTGCTTGCTCGAGATAAGCTTGAGTTTGCCTGACTTCGGCGTACAGGCCCGCGTTTTCCACCGAGACGGCTGCTTGTGAAGCGAGCAACTTTAGGACTGCAACGATCGAAGGAGTGAATGCGTGTGAGAGCGTGCGATTCTCGAGGTAGAGCACACCTCGCAGCGCACCTTGCTGGACGAGCGGCAGGCACAGCACTGACCGAGCACCCGCGTCGACGAAGTACGAATCTGCGGCGAACGGAGCCTCGACCCGAGCGTCGTCGATGAGTACCCCTTCCCGCGTGCGCTCCACGTACGCGAGGACCGAGTCCGGCAGCGCAGCCCGTGGCGGACGCGTGTCGACCAGGCGCACGATTACGCCATCACGGCCGGTCTCCGCCTTCGCAACGATTCTCAGGTTGCCGGCGCGCGGTAGAAGCAGCACGCCGTACTCGGCGCCCGCGTGTTCGAGCGCTATGGTCATGAGCTTCTCGATCAGCCGACCGAGCTCCATCTCACTCGAGACGGCCTGTGAAACCTTGATCACCGTCGCTAGATCGAGCTGCTCCGTGGGTGCACCCAGCGCGTACGCCTGCTGGTCCGCAGAGTGCTTTCGCAGCAGCGGATAACGCTCGTCGAGCTGCCGGACGACCTCGTGCGCACCCCAGCGGACGTAGGCGTAGCGCGCGTTGCGCAGGTAGGCGATCGCAACGGTGTTGAGCCCACGCGCTTCGTGGAAACGTCCAGCCCTCTCGCTGGCCAACGCTTCGTTCTGCACGAACCCGCGCTCTCGTGCCAGCTCGATCGCCTGCTCGTAAAAGCGCTCCGCGTCGGTCTCACGTTGCTCGATCCGAGCCATCTCGGCGGCGATCAGCGCGGCCCGATCCGCGAAATTCTCAGCGCCGTCTCGGCACCAGCCCGAGATTTTTGCGTAATGCCGAGCGACACCTTCGAGCGCGGCTAGACGCTGGTCGGGTGGGGCAACGTCGGACCAAACGGCGAGCGCCAGCGCCGCGTAGAAATGAAACTCGGCGTGCTCGAGGAAGCCGCTCGTCGCCCACACGAGCTGTTCGGCTTTCTCGAGCGCTTCGAGGGAGGCGGCGTTGTCTCCCAGGATGACCGCGGCCTGCAGCTTTCGGATCCAATACCAAGATCCAGGGAAGACAAACGACGGGATGGCTGCCACGTGCTCTTCGAACGTGTCTTCGTCCACGCTACCCAGCGGCGCAGCACCATGGATGGAGCCGCACAAGCGGCGCAGCAAGTGGACGTGACCGGCCATGACCATCGTGCCGAGCGCGAATCCGACTCGTTGCGCGTAGGCGACGCCGTCTTCGACCACGCGACGAGAGTCCGCCAAGGCGTCTCCGCACGCAAAAAGATGCGCTGCGAGGTGACAGCTCGCGAAGCAACGGTAGCTGAGATCGCCAGCATCCTCCGCGGCCTTCAGCGCCATCTCGATGTATGGCAGCCCCGAACGCAGCGGGCGCGACCAAGGGACCACCAGGCAGCCGAAGCAGTCGTAGACGCGGGCTTTCGAGCGATCGAGACCGCGCTTCTCCACCAAGTCCACGGACAGCTGGCCGAACTCGTGTCCGGCTGCGTGATTGTCGAAGCGCGCGAATGCCATGTTCATCAGCGCGTATGCGCCACACGACGCGTCACAGTGCCCATTTTCGATGCTGATGTTCGCGAGATGAAACAGCGTGAGATCGCGCAGGTTTGCATCGGACGCCACTGCTGCGGCTAGCAGCTCGCTGAGGACTTTGGCGGTAGCCAGGTGATCTTCGTCGGTGACGATTGGCGCATCGAGCAGCGCACCGATCGGGCGGCTTCCGAGCAGCGACCAGGTTCGCGCGTATTCTCGAGCCACCTGGTCTTCAGTGGGGTGCGGCGACCAGTCGACGCCGACGCCGCGCAGGTACTCGAGCGCTACCGCCACGCCGGACTCGATGCGCAATGACCCCACGTAGAGCACGCTCCGCAAGCTCGTCACCGCAGCGCGCTCCGTCGCAGAGCGGGCTCGCGTTGCTAGACTTTGGAGTCGCGCCTCTGCGGCGGCGACATCTCCGGTCAGCAATTCACATTCCGCACGATTGATCGAAAGCGCGAAGCAGGTCGCAACGTCACGTTCCCACGCATTGGGCGCGAGCAGATCCTCGCCGGTGGCTAGGTATTTCAGCGCGGAGGCGTGCGCTGCAGCGGCCTTCGCTCGCGTTCCGGCGATCAAATTCAAGGCCGCCAGCCGCTCTCGTTCCGGCTCCGAGGAGACGAGCGCTGTGCCACGATTCAACTGACTCACGATGTCGAAGATGGCTTCTTCCAGCGCATCAGCAGGCGTTGCGTCGGCGAGCACGCGACCAATAGCGAGGTGCATGGCTGCGCGCTCATCGATTGGGGTAAGCCCGTACGACGCCTCGCGTACCCGGTCGTGGGTGAAGACGTACTGATTCTCGTTTTGGCGAACGAGCCCCAAGCGACGCGCATCCCACAACGCTGCCTGGAATTCTTCGTCGGTCCCCGGCACCACCAGCCGCGCGGTCGAGGCGTCGACTGCATCGCCGATACACGCCAGGCGGCGGAGCAGATCCTGCGTCCCCCGAGCCACGCGATTGAGGCGCGAGATCATCGTGTCGATGACGTTGCGGGTGTGGTTGCGCGCGCGAATCTCGTCCGCGTTCCAGTGCCAAGTGGCGGAGGAGATCGACCGCGTCAACAGGCCGTCCTCATGCAGCTCGAGCAGAAACTGCAGCGCAAAGAAGGGGTTTCCAGCGGTTTTTTCGAGGACCAACTGTGCGAGCAGCGGGGCGCTCTCGTCACCACCGCCGAGAGTGTCGGCGACCAATTGTTCGACGTGCTCCGTCGTCAATGCGGCGAGCGCGAGCTCTCGCACGGACGAAGTTTGCCGGATGACGTCGAGCGAACGCAAGAGAGGCTCGGATGCTTCGTCGTCGCGGTAGGCACCGACCAACAACAGGTGCCGTACCCCGCGGTCGTTCGTCAGCTGCTCGAGTAACGCAAGGGTCGCCGGGTCGACCCATTGCAGATCGTCCACGAAGAGGACGAGCGGGCGCTCGGGACGTGCGAACACTGCGATGAAGCGCTGCAGCGTCATCAAATAGCGGAGTCGCGCCTCCGAGGGTGGCAGCTCGGGTGGGGGCGGTTGGGGCCCGATGATGGCCACGAGCTCGGGGACTAGATCGACGACGAGCCGCCCGTTGCCTGCGAGCGCGCGCAGGATTTCTTCCCGCCAGCGGGCAAGCGAAGCTTCAGCCTGGGTGAGGAGTGCGCGAACGAGACCGCCGCATGCCTGGGACAGGGTGGAGTAGGGGACGTCGCGCTTGAGGTGATCGAATTTGCCCTCGGCAAACAAGCCTCGCCGAGTGGCGTGGGCCTTTCGGAGTTCTCGAATGAGGGACGACTTTCCCACGCCGGCCGCGCCCGAGATGAGAACGAGCTCGGGGCGTCCCTGGGCTTCCACTCGTTCGAACGCGGCGACGAGCGCGGCGATTTCGCGATCGCGTCCGTAGAGTTGCTCGGGTGCTATGAGCCGCTGTGGGATGTCTCGCGTGCCGAGCGAGATGTCGGGAATGACGCCACGTTCCCGCCATTCTTTCTGGCACAGATCGAGATCGGCGCGGAGGCCCGACGCAGTCTGATAGCGGTCGTCAGGATCCTTCGCGAGCAGCTTCAGCACGAGCTGCCCGAGAACTGCAGGGATGCGCGGCTGGCGATCCGTGGGCGGCGCTGGCAGGCGCGCGACATGGCAATGGATCCACTCGATCGCGTCGCGCGCGGAGAACGGGAGCACGCCAGTGAGCATCTCGTACAGAATCACCCCGCAGGAATAGAGGTCGCTGCGGGCATCGACCGACCGATTGATGCGCCCGGTCTGCTCGGGCGCGATGTACGCCAGGCTGCCCACGAGCGACTCCGCGCGAACCGGGGAGCGTGGGCCACGCGAACGGCGCGAAGCGAGGCCGAAACCACTCAGCCAAACCTTGCCCGCAGCGACCTCCGCAAGGAGGTTCGACGGCTTGAGATCCCTGTGCAAAAGGCCACGCTGGTGCAGTGCGTCGAGTGCCGAGGCGAGACCCTTCGCAATCGAGAAAAACTCGCCGAGATCCCAAGGGCCGCGACCCATCAGCGCGGCGAGCGAAGCTCCGCCAGGGTCTTCGCTGAAAAGCACCAGGTCATTGCCTTCGTCGTTCAGGGCAGCAGGTGTTGCGCCCCAACCGCTGTCGACCTCGCGTCTCAGCTCGAACGCGTGTTTCAGCTTAGCGAGCGTCGAAAGAGCCGGTTCGGCCTTGGACGGTTCGAGGCGTAGCGACGTACCGCGCGCGGTCCAGCAGCGAGAGAGGACGAACTCGCCGTCGTCCGATAGGATGAGTGTCGTCGGGTTCACGGCACCGCAACAGCGACGAGAACTGGGCCACGTGACCAGTTTTTGAGCACTCCCAGGACGCACCGATCGCCAGGCGCGCCGTCAAGCTGCAATCGTTCCTCCATGGAAGCGCTCCGAGCAAAGAGTGTGCCGCCTTCTCGCAGCGCCGGGAGACTACGTCGAGCGTGCGCTGCTGGGAAGCGGTGCTTGCTGGCGCTGCCAGTTGGAACGCCACTCGTTCAGGCGGACGTTACGGTGAATCGCTGGGCAGTTTCGTAGTTTCCGCTTCGCGCGCTCCTCCAGTTGCCTGGCGCGTTCGCGCGATATTCCCAGCAGCCTGCCGATCTGTGCCAGCGAGAGCTCGTCGCTGTCGAGCGCCATTGTGCGCCGCTCGATGATGAACCGCTCACGTGAATCGAGCTGCCCGAGCGCCTGCGATACCGCTGACTGGAAGGTCTGTCGCTGCTGCTCCTCGAAGTAGCTCTGTTCCGGATTCTCGGTCGAGGTCAGCGTTTCCGCGTCCAAGGGCAGCGTGCGCGAATCGAGGCGATCGAGCAAGCCTTGGAGCTTTTTGGGGGTCATGTCGAGCCGGTTCGCCAGCGCTTCCGAGCTAGCCGGACCTTCACCGTGCAGGGTGTTGAAGCGTGCCCGCTCGCGACGCAGCTTGAAGAACAAGCGAGAGCGAAGAGCACCGGAATTACCACCGGTCCCGCTCGACGCCTGAATGACGTGTCCCAGCACCTTGGCGACAATCCAGTGTTTGGCGTAGGTCGCGAAGCGGATGCCCCGCTCCGGATCGAACTTGGCCAAGGCCGTAAACAAGCCCGCATTGCCCTCGGCGACCAACTCGCACACGGGTACCCCATAGTGGCGATACCTGATCGCGATCGCGATGACGAGACGCAGATGTGCGCGCACCAGCGAGTCCGCTGCGCTACTGTCACCCGAGTCCCGTATGCTTCGAGTGAGCTCGAGCTCCTGCTCGCGATTCAACACGCGTGATCGTTTCGCGGCAGCGGAAACAATCGAGTACTCACTCGAGCAGCGAGTCGTTGAACGGGGCGTGTCTGCGGGAGAGGTTTTACGGCAACCGATGCTCATTTGGTCCCCGCTGATGGTTCGTCCTTCGGGTCGAAGTAGTGAGTGTCGGTTGGGCCAACGCCGGTGATGTGAACGACGACGGGCTCGTCACCAGTCTGGGCGAAGTGGTAGTGCCCGACGCCTGGCTCTGAATAGACGCTGCCTGGCGGCAAGTCCTTGAGAGATTTTGCATCGAAGCGCTCGCCGTATCCGAAGTGCCAGGTGCCGGAGACCACCGTGGCCATGCGGTTGTCGCGATGCGAGTGCGCGGGGATCGACGTGTGCGGGGGTACGAACAGCAAGATCGAGTACAGACCAGGTTTCGTTGGATCGCCCACGAGCACCTTGGTGTGGACACCGGACAACTTCGAGCTGCCGATTTGATTGGCATCTTTCGGAACCACGCTGAGCTCCGCTGGGGTCATGCGCAGCTCGGGTATGGATTTCGACGGGACCGCGCTGCTCAGCGCAGCGATCGTCATCGTGAACACGAAAAACTTCGTACGTTTCAGCATCTGCTCTCTCCTCTTGCTTGCCAGTGATCGAATCACTCCCAGCAGTTGCAGGAGGTGTGCCGGGCAACGTGACGCACGAAGACGTGGCTCGCCCGGTCGCTGGCATCGCGCGTGTGTCCACTTTCTGGCCAACGTGAGAAGAACTCGTCGCGTGACACGCGGCTGCCGCCGCGATTCGCAGCAGCACGTTGCTGGCGCAGCAGCGTGAGCGCACGGCACGCGATGTGCCTTATCGGCCGGCTTCATCCAGCGGCGATCACCGTCGCTAGCGAAACCTTGGAGCAAACCATGAAGCGAGCATTGACCCTCCTACTACTGAGCTGGCTAGCGACTGCGTGCGCACGCGGCGGCGAGTCTTTGACCCCAGCCGCGGGCTGCATCGAAGCAAAGCAGGCCACCAGCGCGCCCGACGCGAAAGAGAACGCCGCGCGAGAAGCCGCGGCGGGGACTCAGTCGCGACTCGCCCGAGCAAACGGCGTCCAACTGCACTATTTGCAGGCTGGCAGCGGGCCCCCGGTGATCTTGCTCCACGGCTACGCCGAGACGAGCCGGATGTGGCTACCTCTGATGGCGCAGCTAGCGAAGACCAACACCGTGATCGCACCCGATCTGCGCGGGGCGGGCGGCTCCGAAAAGCCCGCCAACGGCTACGACAAGAAGACGATGGCTCAAGACATTCACGAGCTGGCAAAGGGGCTCGGGATTCAGCGAGCCAAAGTCGTCGGCCACGATATCGGGCTCATGGTTGCCTACGCGTACGCTGCGCAATATCCGGAAGACACTCAAAGCGTGGTGCTGATGGACGCGTTTCTGCCGGGCATCGGCGACTGGCAGCACGTTTGGCTCATGCGCGATCTCTGGCACTTCCACTTCCATGGCGAGGTGCCGTTACAGCTCGTGGCCGGTCGGGAGCGCATCTACTTCGAGCACTTCTGGAACGACTTTGCCAGCGACAAGCGCCACTCCGTGCCCGAAGCAGACCGCAGGTTTTACGCGGCTTCCTACGCGCAACCCGGCGGCATGCGCGCCGGCTTCGAGTATTTTCAAGCCTTCGAGAAAGACGCGGCTGACTTCGCGAGCCTCGCACAGCAAAAGCTGAGCATGCCAATGCTAGTGCTCGCGGGCGAACGAGCTTCCGGAACGTTCCTCATCGATCAGGGGCACATGGTCGCGAGCGACGTGCACGGGGTCGTGGTGAAGGGATCGGGACATTGGCTGATGGAGGAGGCCCCGGACCAAGTGATTCCGCAACTCGTTCAGTTCCTCGCGCCCGGCGCAACTTGAGCGCTGACCGCAGCGCGTAGCGATTCGATCGTCGCGCCCTCGACTGCTTCGAGCAAGCGGGGCGCGATGGCGCGGAGTCGTTCGGTCAACTCGGGAGCATCCGTTAGATCGCCGCTGGCAGCGGCGTCCTCGAGACTCGACGCTAGCCCGGCGACGAGCGTCGAAAATGCCGACACCAAGCCCAACAAGGTGTGCGCGGTCTCCCGCAGACGCAATGCATCTCGAGCGCCCAGAGCGCTTTCGACGCCTTCGAGCTCCAGTGGCAAACGGGCGCGCAGACCACTGCGGACTGCCTCCAAGATGACGGGGCTGCCACCGCACGCGGCGAGCAGTACTTCAGGATTGAGCAGGCTGCTCGCTGACGCCGCTCGTCGCGCTGTCGGCGGCTCCGCCGTGATGCGCGCGATGGCGCTCCACAGCGCGTCGGCTTGGATGGGCTTGGCTAGGAAGTCGTCCATGCCCGCCGCGAAGCAGCGCTCCCGATCCTCGTCTCGTGAGCGCGCTGTGAGCGCGATGGTCAAGAGATGGCGCCCGTCACCGATGCGCCGCTCGTGTGCTCGCAATGCCTCGATGACCTGGAAGCCATCCAGCTCCGGCATGTGCAAGTCGAGAAGGAGTAGATCGAAGCTACCGCTGCGGGCGTACTCGAGCGCTTCGCGCCCGTTGTGCGCGACCCGAACCGCGTGCCCGCGACTCGTCAGCAGTTGCTGCAAGAGTTGCGAATTGAACGCATTGTCTTCGGCAACCAAGACGCGCAGCGGCAGCGAAGAGTGCGCCGGCCTCTCGGCAGCGGTGCGCACACTGTCGCTCGCGGGACCGCGCAGCGGTGTTCGACTGCGCGTCATGACTTCGTAGATCGTGCTGAGTAGCTCGTCTTGCGGCACTGGCTTGAGCACATGGGCTTCGATCCGCAGCTCGCGGAGGCGCTCGATATCGCTCTGTCGATCCTCGGAGGTCAGAAGCACAATCGGCGTGGCCGAAAGCTCGGCGCGCTCTCGGATCTTCGACGCCAGCGTGAAGCCGTCGATGTCAGGCATGCGCGCGTCGAGGAGTATCAACCCGTAGGGTTGTCGCGACGTCACCGCGTGCCACAGGGCATCCATTGCCGCTACTCCGTCGCTCACCAGGGTCGGTTGCATGCGCCAACCCGTCAGCCAGCGCCCGAGGATTTCGCGATTGGCTGCGTTGTCGTCCACGACCAGCACTCTCAGATCTCGGAGCGCTGCCTGAGACTGGATCACGCTGGAGGACTCTGCCGAGTCTCGCCACTGGAAATGCGCGGTGAACCCGAACGTGCTGCCACGTTGGGGAGCGCTTTGTACTTCGATGGTTCCGCCCATCATCGCCACGAGCCGCGCGGCGATCGTGAGCCCAAGACCCGTGCCACCGTACTTGCGCGTCGTCGACATGTCCTCTTGCTCGAAAGCGCGGAATATCGACGTTTGCTTGTCGAGCGGGATGCCAATGCCGGTGTCGCGCACCGCGAACTCGAGCTCGACGTCTTGGTCGTGTTGCGAAGCAACTCCGACCTCGACCGCGATTTCGCCGGACATGGTGAATTTGACCGCGTTCCCAACGAGGTTGATCAACACCTGCCGCAGACGACCCGCGTCTCCGATCAAAGTATCCGGGACATCGGGCGCCACGCTGCACAAGAGCTCCAGGCCCTTGCGATGCGCCCGCACGGCCAGCGCGCGCATTGCGTCGCCGAGCAAGGCACGCAGCTGGAACTCGGCGAGATCGAGCTCCATCTTGCCTGCCTCGATCTTCGAGAAATCGAGCAGATCGTTGATGATCGCGAGCAGGCTGGCGGTTGCGCTCTTAACCGTTTGCAGCGATTGGCGCTGCATTTCGTCTAGCCGAGTGTCCAGCACGAGCTCGGTCATGCCCAGGATGGCATTCATGGGCGTTCGAATCTCGTGACTGACGTTGGCTAAGAATTCGTCTTTGGCGCGGTTACTCGCCTCTGCCGACTCTTTGGCGGATTTGAGCTCGGATTCGAGCCGCATGCGCTCCGAGATGTCTTCGATCATGCCGATGGCATAAGGATGACCGTCTGGCGAATCGCGACCCGGCGACACCGTGATCCGGATCCACATCGAGCTGCCGTCTTTGCGCATGATCCGCAGCTGTGCCGCATAGGATGCAGCGTGCTCGCCACGGGCGACAGCGGCGAGTCTTTCGCTACTGACCTGCCGATCCTCGGGGTGGATGATGTCCATGCCGCCGCGCCCGAGTAGCTCCTCGCGCGACCAGCCCGTCATGTCGCAGTAGGTCTTGTTGACGCGCAGCACGCTGCGTTCGTGGAAGTCCGTGTGAACCATGCCGGCTGGGGCATGCTCGAATGTGTTGCGGTAGCGCTCTTCGCTCAGGCGCATGGCTTCTTCTGCCCGGATTCTGTCGGTAATGTCGACGCTGCTGCCGACGAACTTGAGCGGTACCCCCGACGCATCGCGAATCACCGTGCCGCGGGCGATGCGAGTCCGATAGCCGCCGTTCTGCTGGCGGATGCGGCATTCAATCTCGTAGTGATCCGTCTCACCCGCCAAGTAAGCGTGGATCGCGCGCACGACGCGCTCGCGATCATCCGGATGCCACCGTTCCACGACGACATCGAAGCTCACCGCGGCGTTCGCATCGTAGCCATGCTGTTCCCAGTGGTTGATGGTGTGGACGCGCGCCGTTTCGACCGTGCCGTCCGTCATCTCGAACTCCCACACGGCAACGTCGGAGCCCCGCAGCGCCTGCTCGACGCGCGTCCTGAACTCGCGCAAAGCCTCGGCCTGCGCCGCCTGCCGCCGCTCCGAGACGTCGCGGAACACCCACACGACGCCGGTGATCTCGCCTGCGTCGTCACAGATGGGCGCGCCCGAAACGTCGATCGGAATTTGCCGTCCATCACGCGACACGAGCAGCGTGTGATCGCCCGAGCCAAGGACGTTGCCGAACCGCAATACCTTGGCTGCCGGGTCTTCGACCGGCTCGCCCGTCTTTTCGTTCACGACTCGATAGACCCTGAGCAACGGCTGCCCGGTGGCCTCTGCGGCCGTCCAACCCGTCAGCACTGCCGCGGCCGGGTTCATGAACGTGATCCTACCGTTGCCATCCGTGGCGATCACGGCATCGCCGATGCTCGAGAGCGTGACGGCGAAGCGCCGCTCGCTCTCGCGCAGCTTCAGCTCTGCGGCGTGCTTGTACAGCGCCATCTCGATGGTCGTTCGAAGCTGCGAGTCTTCGAACGGTTTAATCAGATATCCGAAAGGTTCGGACTGACTCGCGCGCAGCACGGTTTGGTCGTCCGTGTACGCCGTCAGGAACACGACTGGGATACGGCAGCGCTCGCGAATCAGGGCTGCGGCCTCGATGCCGTCGATCTCTCCTTCAAGTCGGATGTCCATCAGCGCGAGCGTCGGCTTGGTTTCGAGCGCCAAAGCCAGCGCGTCCTCGCCGCGCGCGGTCGTGCCGACGACGCTATGGCCCATCCGTATGAGTTGCTGCTGAATGTCCCGAGCCACGACGCGGTCGTCCTCGACGATCATGATCTTGGCAGGGGTCATGTGCGGCCCAGGGTTTTCGACTCGTCGAACGTCACCGTGAAGCGGGTGCCGTGTTTGCGCACGACCTCGATCTGGCCCTTGAGCTGCTGGATCAGATCGTGAACCAGCTGTAGGCCGAGCGAGTCGGCACGCCCGAAATCGAGCCCTTCGGGTAACCCGATTCCGTCGTCCGCGACTCGTAGTGAGTAGCGACCGGCGTCGGTCGACTCGAGAGCGATCTGAATGCGACCGCGCGAGCGCCCGGAAAAGGCATGTTTCAAGGCATTCGAGACCAATTCGTTGACGATCAATCCGCAGGTCACAGCACGATTCATTTCCAGGTGTAGGTCACCAACGTCGACGACTAGCTCGACCGATTTATCGGGCGAACCGTAGGCACGCATGAGCTGGGCACAGAGCATGTCGATGTGGCTGTGCATCGGAATCTTCGAAAAATTTCCGGCGCGATACAGGTTCTCGTGCACGAGTGCCATCGAGCGCACGCGATTCCGACTGTCCGCGAACAACTCTGCCACGGCGGGATCCTTGATGCGCGAGGCCTGCAAGCTGAGCAGGCTGCTGATCAGCTGCAAGTTGTTCTTTACCCGATGGTGCACCTCTTTGAGCAACGCCTCCTTGGCCTCGAGCGTCGCGTTCTCGAGTGAAATCGCGGCCTGCGAGGCCAATAGCTTGAGCACCTCGAGGTGGGCGGGCGTAAACGCACGGGGCGTCAGGCTGTTCTCGAGATAGAGAGCGCCAATGACTTCGGCTTGTCGGACCAGCGGCAAGCACAAGATGGAGCGACAGGCCCGTTCGGCAAAATAGGGATCGAGCGAAAATTGGCCGTGCGCTTGCGCATCGTCGAGCAACACGGCATCTTGCGTCCGCATCGCGTATTGGAGCACGGACTGGGGAAGCATCGTGTCAGACACCATTTCGTGGAGCCGCCTGACGCTGACGCCCCCAGGTCCGGTCGTGGCCTCCGCTTCGGTGTATAGAACGTCACCCTCTTTGAGGAGCAACAGCCCGCGCTCGGCGCCGGCGTGCTGCAGCACAATCACCATCAGCGAGTCGATCACGCGCCCCACTCCCACTTGTAGGGAAACGGCTCGAGAGGTTCTCACGACGGTCTGCAGGTCGATGCTGTCCAGCGACGGACCGGGTTCGCCCGTTGCTGGGGAACACAAGCGCGGATGCAGCCGTTCCAACTGGCGATACTTGCCCTTCGCTCCCCAACGCCGATAGCCGGCGTGTGCGCTTTCTAGGTACGCAACCGCGGCGGTCTCTAGGCTTCGCGCCGAGAAAAAGCGCGCGGCCAGCTCGCTGACGATTGCTTCGATGTGACAGAATGCGTGCTCCCGCGCCATGCGGAGTGCCAGCTCGTAGCCGTGCATGGCATCGAGCCATCGACCTTCGATACGCGCTACCTCCGCGTCGATCAACGCCACGCGATCGCTGAAATTCTTGGGGCTGTGATTGGCCCAAATGGAGAGCTGCTGCCGGTGCGAGGCGAGCTGCGAAAGGCGCTCGGCATGCGTCGGGGCAGAGGCATCGCCGAGCGTGGCCGCGAGCGCTAGCGCTGTGTAGAAGTGGTACTCCGCGAGCTCGATGAAGCTCATGGACATCGGCAGAAACGGCTCGGCTCGACGGGCAGCGGTCAATGCGGCGCTGTAGTCCCCATAGATGAAGCAGGCTTGCAGCGTGCGAATCCAATACCAGCCGCGAGTCCTTTCCAGGCGTGTGTAATCCGCCACGAAGCCGAGACCTTCATCCAAGGTGCAGGGATCGGGCAGCTCACCGCGTAGCGCACGGATCAATCTGAGTTGCCCGACGCAGGTGTCGATCGCAATTTCGAACTTGCCATGCCGCACCAAGTCGAACGTGCTTTCCACCTCGGCCTGCACGGTGTCCAGATTCTCACCGCGCCCGAGCAACATCGCGTTGAGACAGATATGTCCGAAGCTGGCGTAGGTCGCGTCGCCCGCTTCCTGCATGGCCGCCAGACCGCGTCGCAGGGACGTCTCGGCGCTGATCATCGGCTCGGTCCAGGCCAGCACGTGGGCGCCGAGCGTGTGGTAGATGCGCCCGCGATAGCGCGCGAGCCCGCGCACCTCGACCAAGTCCCGGGCCAGCTTGCCGAACGAGAACCCTGTTCGATAGTCGCCAAATACGGACCCGAGCACCATGCCCAGAAAGGCGTAGCCGAGCGAGGTCGCGTCGCTGTTGCCGTGCTCCAGTCCCAGATTTCCCAGACGGCACAAGATGAGAGAAGCCAGGCGCGGGTCGGTGTTGAAGGCCGGCGTGAACATCCACAGCAAGACCTCGTTCGTGGCTTTGAGGTCGGGATCCGTCAGTAGGGGCAACATCAAGAATTCGTCGAACGAACGCCCACCGATGCGCGCGAGCAGCGCGGCATGCTCTTCGGCCAGCGCGTCGTCGGAGGGATGCGCAGACCACTCGATGCCGACGAGGTGCAAGTAGCGCAGACAAATTTCGACCGCCTTGTCAGCGTGGTCGATCATGGCCGTGTACAGGTTTACCTGCACTTCGATCACGGCCGCGCGATCCGGAAGACTCAGCGCGTGCTTGCCGAGTTGTTCGAGCCGTTGCTCGGCGCTCTGCAGATCTGCCGTCAGAAACTCACAATCGGCGAGCTGTAGCTCGAGCTCGAAGGTGAGCTGAAAGTTCCGGAGCCAACCGTTCGTGCCGAGCAGCGCACGCCCCTCTGCGAAGTACGTCCGAGCCGCAGAGTGCGCAGTCGATGCTTTGGCACGCCTGCCGGCCAAGCGATTGAGCTCCGCAACACGAACTCGCTCGGAGTAGTCGTCGAGCAGCGCCGCGCCGCGATTGAGTTGATCGACGATCTCGAAGACGTTTTCCTCCAGGTCTTCTGTCGTCGTGCGGCGCAAGAGCAACTTCCCGATCCGCAAGTGCTCGGCCTGGCGCTCTGCCACTGGCAGCATGGCGTAGGCCGCCTCGTGGACGCGGTCGTGGAGAAAGGCGTAGCCCGCGGAACTACGCAGCACCAAGCCGGCGACGACCGCACTGCTCAGCGCTCGATGAGTGTCGTCCACGGTGACGCCCGAGATCTCGCTGAGCGTTTCGGTGCGAGCCTCGTTTCCCAAATAGGCCAGCCGCAGCACGGCATTTCGCGCATCGGCGGGTAGCCGGTCGAGTTTGGCAGTCATCAACTCCACGATGTTGTCCGTGAAGCTCTTGGCGACAATGGCAGCCACGTCCCAACGCCAAGCGCCACCGTCTGGCTCGAACCTGAGCAGCCGCTCGTCGACCAACGCGGTCATGAACTGGATGGCGAAGAACGGATTCCCCGCAGTCTTCTCGTGAATGAGGCACGCGAGGTCCCGTGCAGCGCTCGCCGGAGTACGCAAAGAGTCGGCGCAGAGTGCGGTCAAGTCCTCGCGGTCGAGTGGGGCCAGCACGATCTCACACACTCGGTTCGACGCCGAGCGCAGCCTAGCGAGCGTTTTGGCCAGTGGGTGGTTGGGGCCAACTTCATTGTCTCGGTACGCGCCCACGAGCAGCAGGTGTCGCACCTCCGAATCGCTCATGAGGTGCTCGATCAGCTCGAGCGTGGCCGCATCGAGCCACTGCAGGTCGTCGAGAAATAGAGCCAGCGGGTGGTCGGCTCGCGCAAAGACGCCAAGAAAGCGCCGCACGACCCCTTGAAAGCGCGCTTGAGCGTCGCTCGGCGAGAGCTCCGGCGGCGCTAGCTGCTTGCCAATCACGAGCTCGAGCTCCGGGACGAGATTGACGAGCAGCTGACCGTTGGCGCCCAGGGCTCGCGTCAGCAGCTCGCGAAAACGCTCAATCTCGCTGTCGCTTTTGCTCAGTACTTGTCGCACCAGTACTTGAAAAGCCTGGGCCACCGTGGCGTAGGGAATGTTGCGCTTGTACTGATCGAACTTCCCGGAGGCGAACAGGCCGCGCGGAGGGACCAACGCTTTGTGCAGCTCATTGACGACCGACGATTTGCCAATCCCGGAGTATCCTGAAACGAGCACGAGCCGGATATCACCCTCGCTCACCACGCGCTCGAAGCTCGAGAGCAACGTCTCGATCTCCGCGGCACGCCCGTAGAGCTTCTCGGGGATCAGCAAGCGATCGGAAGCGTCACGGCTGCCGATCACGAAAGGATCGATGCGGCCAGTGGTCTGCAATTGTTCGAGAGCATGTTGCAGATCGTGCTCCACACCTGCCGCGGTCTGATAGCGGTCTTCCGCGGTCTTCGCGAGCAGCTTCATGATGATGTTGCCAACGCCAAGCGGAATGTCGCGAGCAGCGCTCGTCAGCGGCGGCGGCTGGCGCGCGATGTGACAGTGCACGAGCTCCATCGGATCCGTGGCACGAAACGGTAACTGTCCCGTCAAAAGCTGGTAGAGCGTCACGCCCAGCGAATAGAGGTCGCTGCGCGAGTCGATCGAGCGGTTCATGCGCCCGGTCTGCTCGGGCGCCATGTAGGCCAGGGTCCCTGCGATCGCTTCGGGCGGCTCTGGGGGCTGGCGCTCACGCGGCAAACGCGACACCACATCGAGGCCCGTCAACCAAGCCTTCCCTTGTGCGACATCAGCCAAGATGTTCTCCGGCTTGATGTCCTTGTGAATCATCCCCCGGGTATGGAGTCGCCGGATGGCACCCGCCGCTGCCAAGGCGACGCGCAAGAAGGTCGCCAGCGACCAATCGCGCCCAGAATGAGACGCTAGGCGCGCAGCAGTTGGGGCAACGACTTCATCAGTTTGGTCCAGGGTCTCAGTGTCCTCGTGAGACGTTTCGGTCATCAAATGGGCTCCGCGGCCGAGCCATCATGCAGCGACCATACCAGCTCGCGCTTGCGATGGCTGATTGGTTGCCCCACGTGTATGGGATCGCACGGCGAGCGTGGCTCGTCTCTTGCTCAGCTTGGCGCACGGATTTTTGGAGTCGGCAAAACAGATGCCTCATGTGCTCGTGATTGATGACGACCCGCTGCTGATTCCTCAGCAGGTGCGCCACGTGTTTCCGGCGCCGGCCTACCGCGTCGAAATCGCGAGCGACGCGAGCTCGGGGCTTGCGAGCGTTCGCCGCGACCCGCCGGACGTGATCCTGCTCGATTTGCGCCTGCCCGACCGGTCCGGCCTGGAGCTGTTCGGTGAGATTCGCGCCATCGACGCTCGCATCCCCGTCATTTTCGTAACTATGGCGAAGACCGCTGACACAGCGATCGAGGCCATGAAACACGGCGCTTTCAACTACCTCTACAAGCCGCTCGACCTCGCGAAGCTGGAGGCCGCAGTGCTCGAAGCCTTGGAGGTCGACCGCCGCATGCGCTCGCCGGTCACGCTCGGAGAGCCTCAGTCCGAGGCGGATGAGGGTGGGATTTTCGGCGGCTGCCCCGCGATGCTCGAGGTCTACAAAGCCATCGGCCGCGTGGCGGCTCAGGACGTAACCGTGCTCATTACCGGCGAAAGCGGTACGGGCAAGGAGCTCGTCGCTCGCGCCATTTATCAACACAGCGCTCGCGCGGCAGCTCCGTTCATGGCCATGAACTGCGCCGCCATTCCGGACGCGTTGCTGGAAAGTGAGCTCTTTGGCCACGAAAGAGCCGCCTTTACGGGCGCGGATCGACGCCGCATCGGTCGCTTCGAACAGTGCAACGGCGGCACCATCTTGCTCGACGAGATTGGCGATATGCCCCTGCCTTTGCAGGCCAAACTACTGCGGCTCCTGCAAGAGCAGCGCTTCGAGCGCGTCGGCGGAAATGAAACCATCCGCACGGACGTTCGGCTCATCGCATCGACCCACCGTGACCTGCGCACGCGGGCAGCTTCGGAGCGATTTCGCGCGGATCTGTACTACCGCTTGGGCGTCTTCACGATTCATCTACCGCCTCTGCGCGAGCGTGGTGAAGATCTTCCGTTACTGATCGCCCATTTCCTCAAACGCTACGGCCGAGAGCTCGGCCGAAACGTCCGCGAAATCTCGGCAGAGGCGCTCGAAAAATTGCGGGCGTACTCTTGGCCGGGCAACGTCCGGGAGCTGCAGAGCGTGCTCAAGCAGGCGCTGCTGCGCGCCAGTGGCTCGGTGCTGCTACCCGCATTCCTGCCCGATCTCGGGCAGCCTGCCATTTCTGACGCCCAAGTCGCCGTTTTGGAGCGGAGCTCCTTCGATCTGGAGGCGTTGATTCGCGGGCAGCTCGCCGCGGACCCCAGCGAGGTCTATGCCCAGACGCATCGCGAGGTCGACCGAGTACTTTTCAGCATGGTGCTCGAGCAGACCCGCGGCAATCAACGCGACGCCGCCAAGATTCTCGGGATCTCGCGCCAAACGATGCGCGTCAAGCTGCAGGCGCTCGGTCTACAGGTGACGCAGTCGCTGCAGCCGACCGAGCCTGAGGGGTCGAGCTAGCAAAGAGGTTGGCCACGCTGACCAACTTTTGGTCACGAGCTCGCTCTCGCGCGATCGCCCCGCCACCCTCGACCAATTTCTGGTCAGTCAGGCCACAACTCATCGCCGACGATGCCCTCGTTGCCTAGAATTCCGCGATTTTCGCGACATGTGTCGCGGCACGCTTTCTGCTGAAGGTCGCGGGGCAGCGCAACTCGCGCTGACTTCCGAATCACAGAAGGACACATGCCATGAACATTCGTCGTTTTCTGTCGCTCGCCACGCTCACCCTTTTGGGTGGAGCTGCGCTCGATCTCCATGCCGAACCCAAGACGGCTACACCATCTACATCAGCGCTGCCGACTATCGTGCTCGTGCACGGCGCTTTTGCTGACGGCTCGAGTTGGGACCGTGTGGTCCCGTTGCTGCGGGCCAAGGGCTACCCGGTCGTGGCGTTGCATCAACCACTGAGCTCACTCGCGGACGACGTTGCTGCGGCGCGCCGCGCGATCGACGCCCAGCCGGGCGACGTGGTGTTGGTCGGCCACTCCTATGGTGGCGCGGTCATCACGGAGGCGGGCAACAGCCCCAAGGTGAAGAGCCTGGTCTACGTTGCTGCGTTCGGTCCCGACGCGAACGAGTCCATCAACGATCTCGGTCGTGGCAAACCACCACCCGTTTGGATTACCTCGCTGCGCGTGGATTCCGGCGGCTACGGCTGGCTACCCGAGAGCACTGTGCTGCATGACTTTGCCCAGGACTTGCCCGCGGCCGAGGCCAGCATCGTGGCCACCAAACAGGGTCCCATTTTCCTGAAGAACTTCGACGAAAAGATCAAGCTTGCCGCTTGGCACAGCCGACCGGTCTTCTACTTGCGCGCCAGCGAAGATCACATGATCGATCCCGCTGCGCAGGAGTTGATGGCCACCCGCATGCACGCCACGCTCACGAGCATTCCCGCGAGCCACGTGCCCATGATCTCGCGCCCGAAAGACGTCGCAAAAGTAATCCTCGCTGCCGCCGAAGCGCGCCGTCCTTCCGCGGCTCAGCACTAGTTGGCACGCGGCAGCGCTGATTGCGCTCCCTGAGTTTGAACCGCAGAGTCGCAGAGGCCCCAAGCCTTCGCCTTCGCGGATGAAGAAGAGAGGGAACAACCGCCGAGCCGCAGAGGAGGTAGGGGTTTCCTCAGCGCGCCGCTTTGCGTCGGCGGAACGAGCCGTTCGACGTGCCAGTTGCCCCTTGTCGGTGCATCATTCGTTGTGAACGAGACCGAACCTTCGGGCTGCGCGCACCCAAACATCCCTCAGATCTCTGCG
>Ga0164309_10000251_pt1 | contig 31813 bp, 21 predicted proteins | sample Whisoiple_247_MG_FD_109984 | JGI IMG/M metagenome (GOLD analysis project Ga0164309, IMG submission 109984) | Soil microbial communities amended with fresh organic matter from upstate New York, USA - Whitman soil sample_247_MG | ecosystem: Environmental > Terrestrial > Soil > Unclassified >...
AGGGTTGTCGAACCTGAACTCACGGATTATGTTCCGCCGCCCTAAACGTCCCCATCGTCTAGCCCGGCCCAGGACACGGCCCTTTCAAGGCTGTAACAGGGGTTCGAATCCCCTTGGGGACGCTGTTTTTCCCGTAGTTTCTGATAGTTTTTCCCCCTCTGATCGATTCCTGATCGTTTGCTCCGAAGCCGGCTGGAGCCTGATCGGGTGACAGAGGGGGAAAAACGAGACCGAGGTTGCCGCGGTAGTCCTCGGCCTCGTGCACATAGCCCTCGGTGGTCGCGTACTTTTCGTGCCCGGCGTGCCGCTGGATCACCTTGCACACGCTGGTGAAGACGGCCCACACGTTCCACGCACGCTTGCACCCGAACGGGTAGCGGCGCACCTTGCCCTCACCCGCGGTGCTTTAGACTTTCACCCGTACGTGCCCTGACCATCAATTGATTGGGGCCGTGGCGGGCGGAACCACGGGCTTTTCTGGCGGCTGCGGCTCACCGAGCAGGGCGCTGCGCTCACGCAACAAGGTTTGCACGCCTTCGCGAGATTCCTGCCCCAAATCCCAGCGTTCGTCGCACACCGTGAGGTACGCGCCCGGGTCATTGGTCAACACATCGAGCCCATGAACCGGAATGCGCCCGCTGAGATAGTGGTCGCCATGATCGCGCACCTCCAGTCGAGTTGGCCCGCCACTTCCGAAGATGGTGACGTTCTCGCAGCGCGCGAGCTCCTCGCCATTGTGCGGATCAGTGAGACGCATCAACACCCACGGCGCGGTGGGGTCCCTCGGCACCTGCAAGTACATGCGTCGGTAGTTGGGCAAGTGAATGTCCTCCGCCACCAACTTGCTCTCGGCCTCCGCAGACACGGCCGCCCCTTCCGGGAGTGACGCCGCGTACCTCGCGGGCCGCGTCGGTTGGCCTCCGGTATCAAGCCATCCGCTCAAACCCAAAGAAAGCAAAACTCGCCACCCGCTGACCGAGTAGTCCTGCGATCGGGAACTCTGATAGCCAGGAGAAGTCGAATCGGAGTAGGACAGATCCTGACCCGAGCTGGTGAGTGTGCCCGAGCCAGAGGAGTAAAGGACCGTGAGCTCCGGATCGAGCGAGACGGCCTCGCTCACGAAGGCATGCACGCCGAACGCCCCGCCCAGTGCCCCGCGGGTCGATGAGTCGCCCGTCTTCAAAGTGGGACTGATCGGCGGGTGGCCATCGATCGAGAGGCCGGGAACGGTCAGCGATGACGAACCGTACGAGTACAGAACGCCTGCCATGACCGCGATGAACGGTCGCGAGCGATCGCGCCCAAACGAATACTCGAACCGCGGCAACACGCTCACCTGCGTCGCAGAGCTATCGACGCCGGCCCCGCTCGAGCTAGTCGTCGTCAGATCGGCGCGCACCCCGAACAACACCGACCCCCAAAGGAAGCCGACCCCCACCCCGAGCCCGGAGCCGAGAACGCCGTAGCCCGTGGAGCTGGTCGATTGGTCCGTTGTCTGCACCGGGTCTATCGCGCTCTTGTCGAGCGACATCTTCGCGGTGTGATAGTCCACCAGCGACCCCTGCAACGTGAGCTGCAATGCTTCTCGACTGTAGTGTCGCGCAGAAACCGGGAGCGCCCGCGACGCTTCGGGCCGCTGAGCGTGCGCTCCCGGCGCTGGCGAGCTCTGCGCGGCCGGCCCTTGCGTCACAGACTCGGGCATGTTCGGCCCATGCCCGAGCGGCCCACGCGCTTCTTGTGCGGCGGCCGCGCTCAGCCACGCCATGCTCGTCAGCCCGATACCCCAGCACACCCCGCAACGCGCCAACAACCGCATTCAGACCGCCCTTTTCAACTCTAAAGCCAAAGCGCGACCGTGCGGCCGCAGTGTTCGATTTCAGGGATGAACCGCCAAAGCGCAACAATATTCCCACACCCGCTGCGTCGGCCGGGGCACGAGCGAGCAGCGCCGCCCTTGACCGACCCACGAAAGCCTATCTTCCCGGTCACCCACACCCCCTCGGGGGCGATCGGTTTCGACGCGGCCGTGTCGCTCGCGCATCCGGAGCTCGCGAGCGTGCCGGCCGCGAGAGCATGTGCGGGTCATCTGCTGAATGTACCAGGCCCGTAGAACGCTAAGCGCGCGCTGTACGCGACTCACTATCCACTCGTCGTTGAGCGCGTGATCCCCCGTTCGAGCCGCACGGTCAGGGGCTAAGCCACCACCGCCAGCGCGATTGCCGGCCATTTCGCTGGGTTCACTACCGCCCGCACAGGCATTGCTCGTCGTACACTCAGGGGAAAATCGGTCATCGAGCAACACTGACGACAGCTCGACTCGGACGCACCCGCGTCGTTCAGCGCGTGCGCGCAGCTGACGGCATTGATATTCGAGGGCGGCTCCAAGTTGCGAGCGCCAGCCGTAGAGTCCGCTGGTTCGCCCTCGACTCCGGCGCGCCCGCCACACGCGACAAGTGCAATCCCCAGCAGGAAACATCGACAAGCAACCCACCTTAGCCCCATCTCCCGAGTATAGCAGGGGACAGCCCGGTGGGCGGATCGAGCCGCCTAGCTAGGGCAGCACGCCCGCGCCGGCAGCTCGGCATGCGTTAGCGGCTCCTGTCGCTACTATTTGGAAGGCGCATCACCCTGTTGGCAACGGGGACGCCGATCATTTCTTTAGTCGATGCAGGCGTTCAAGCGCAGCGACGTCGGCGACGTCCTGAGGGCGTCCGGCGGCGCGCTTGTTTTGCGGGTGCGACCGCATCAGGTTTCTGCGCGGGGCCGAGAACAGACACTGCGCCGCTCCTTTCTCACCGTACTAGCGGCAGTGAATGACACTGCGCGACGCGCTTCGTAGCGCCGGCGCTGCGAGAAACCGTCGATCTTGCATCAACGAAATCAGGCGAACCACGCTGCCTTTCCGAAGCTCCACGAGGAAAGGCCCCGCATACGTCGGCAGGGTCGGACCGGATTCGGGAGCAGGTAGGATCGGGCGATAGGAAAGCCAACGCGGACGAAGTCGCTCGAAGCAAGGCGGCGCGCGAAAGATCCAGTTACGCCCTTGCGAGCGCCCAACAGACTCGCTATCGGAGCTTGGCTCGAAGGCATCGCAGAGTCGGACGTTTCCATGCGCATCGCCAGCCAGATCTCCCCAAACCGCTCGCAGGCCTTCGCTACCGGTGTCGACCTCCGCGGGTACGACGAATCGATAGTCTTCGATGGCGTACGCGGGAATGCCGTCCGGGAAAAGGCTGGGCCAAGCGCCGTCTTCCGCCACGCTGACGCGCGCCATCCCCTTGATTCGTTTGCCGATGCCGATCGAATCGGGCGAGGAGTCTGCTGACCGAAAGGCGTATTGATCGAGCGGATCGAGCGTCGCGATGATCGGCGACCCATATTCGTCGAACAGATTGCTGAACGTTCGGGCGGCAGAATCCCAGCGCGTGGGAAGGCTGACCCCCCAAATGCCGTTGTTCACTTCGCTCCGTCCGCGTCGTCGCATCCCGGCGCCACGCGAAAGCCGCGCGTCGACCGGCTGAGTACGGTAGTCGCCCGCGACGACCGAAACGCTTTGATCGACGTGGCGCACGACCCAAGCACGAACTCCGCCAGCGAGCTCGGCCAAGCAGACGTCGCCCGGGGCCGGCAGCGCGACTTCGCTCGTGACCTCGTCGCGAGCTGGAGCGACGTCTCGCCGGGTGACCGAAACAGGCGGCGTCGTCTTTGGCGTTGCAATCGGCGACGGCGGCGCAGCCATAAAGCGATGCAGCTCGAGATAGGGCTCTTCCAATATTCTCAAGCCGAGCGCAAGCTCGCCCTCTGGCAACGCGCCGCGTGCAATCCCCACGACGAGCACGTGCTTGCAGAGGAGCCCGCTGTTCCTGACGGCCGCCGCGTCTACGATGAAGTTTCCCACAGACCGGCAAGTCGGAACCAGGATCCGATCAGCAGACAAAGCAAAGCCGTCGATCTGGCAATGCCAGCCACCTTCCGCGGGAGTCATTCTACCGTCGTCCAGCTCGCTGAACCCGAGCACTAGCCAGCTGCTGAAATCGACGGGCGGCGCCGGCCCTGTGAGCTCGAACGCTCGCCAAACGGAGGCAAAGTCTGCCGAGTTGTCTGCAAGCTGGAGCTCGGGGACACCACGAGCTCCGCACACGTACTCCGCAAGAATCCGAACCGACGGATTGGCGACGAACGAAAGCATCCGGGGTGGCACCGGAGCGCCCACCGGGCGCTCCGGTCTGCAGCCGCCCGAAACTGCCAGCGCGGTCGCGCCTACACAAACCGCCATCTCGAGCCCGCCTTGGGCAGCAATGAAGACCCTCACCCGCTAAAGCTGTCACGCCTTGCGTTGACCTGCTCGCGAAAGACAGGTCACCTGCCTTCTTACGAGCGCGGATCTCGCCTGGGAGCAGGTCACCTGCCCTCTTTTTGGTTCGAGGCTATCGATCCGGGCAGATCACCTGGCTCCAACGTGGCCGCGGTTTCTCAATAGGGCAGGTCACCTGTCCTAAACGAGACTGCGATGACGCTCCACGGCAGGTCACCTGCCCGCAGGGCTGCGAAAGCGCGCAACCCGGAGCGGCGCGCCGAGGCAGCGCTTAGAACTCAGAGCCGGGGAAGCACGTCGAACGTGAAGGTGTGACCGTTGCTCAACCGCGCTGTCACGCTCGTAAAAGCATCGCCAGTTTTCGTGAGTAGCAGGTACACCGGGAGCTCCGGCACAGTGGCTGCAACCGGCCCGACTTCAACCGACCCGGTGCCGTCACGCTTCATCTCGCTGAGGAAGAACGCGCCCAAGTCGCCCACGATGCCGTTCAAAGCGAAGCCGAGGTCGTAAACGATGTTGGGATCGAAGCGCGGATCGTTGGCTTCTGCGGTCGAAAGGCGCAGGGCCAGTTGCTCCCCGCCGTACGAGGGCGCGTTATCGGGCACGCTCAGCCAGTAGTCGTCGCCGTTGACGGGTAGCCAGGCGAACCAAAGCTTGTTTTCGATACTAGAGCCGACGCCGAAACGGCCGGCCATGCGCGTACCGTCATCGGATGCCACGAGGTCTGCTAGGTAGCGACCCGGGATTTCTGCCGTGGATTGGAAGTCGAACTTCACGAGGTTGCCGGAAATGGATCCGGCGAGGTCGGAGCTGCAATACGAGGCGTCGCTCGCGGGGGGCACGCCGACGCCGCAGCCGACGCCACTGATCGAGCCTTGGCTCTGAAGGAGTTGCACGCCCACGGGATCCTCCCATCCGAACATGGCCCAACGGCCAGAGATGTTCGGCGCGGACTTGCTAAGCATCCCCCCTGCACCGCTCTCGGCGGAACTCGCGCCACTCACTCCGCTCGGTTCGCCTACGGGGGGTGAGCCGCCGCTGCTCGCTCCGGGCGCTGCACCCGCAACGCCGTGCTCAGCACCAGGAACGGACGTCTCCGACCCCGATTGTGCGCAAGCAGCGAGTAGAGCACTCAACGCGATGCTGACAGTGGCGACCATTTTTCCTGAGTAGGTCGGCATTACCCACACAAGTTACCGCCGAATTCCGGCGGCATCTAGGTGCTAATCACTGCGGAGGTCTCCATGCCGCGTGCAATTGCGAGCCCCTAGCGCGGCACCGGAACCGCCAAAATGGCGCCGTGCGCTGGGATCCCATCGTCCGAACGCTCGCTCACAGCGATGTAGAGGTTGGTTTCGTCGACCGCGACACCGAACGGTTGGATCGGCGCGGTCCACAGTGTCGTGATGGCGCCGGTCGTCGAGCAGCGGGCAAAGACGGTGTCGTTGTTGGGCGTTCGGTAAGTGAAATACGCAGCTGCGTCGTTTACGATCAGCTGCGCGTAGTCGTTCGAGAGGCCCGTCGCGAGCTCAGTGGGCGCCGCTGCGCCAGCGTTGAGCTTCCAGATTGATGTCGAGGAGCCGTTGCTGCCCGGCCCCATCCACACGACGCCTCCGTCGAACGCCACGATCGTCGTGGGATTGCAGTTCGCTCCGACCAGAGCAGTCGGGGCGGTGTACAGGGTCGCGAGCGTGCCGTCAGCCTTGGCGACGGAATCGACGAGACAAGGTTCCTTGCCTGCCGGGTCGGAAAGCGTGCTCTCTAGCGGCATGGCATGGCCACGATTCGTCATTGTCAGCGTGGACCCCGTGACGGCCACGCCGGTGATTTGCCAGACCTTCGCGAGCGTCCGCTTCGTCCGGTCGGCGAGCGAGATTGCGAGGAGTTCGTGTTGGGTGGTGCCATAGACCGCAACGTCGTCGGCGCCCACAGGGCCAAGCCCAGTCGGAAGTTGGAGCAGGTCTGTGGGCGTGCCTCCGGTGTTTGGGACGGTCGCTATCGCGTAAGAGTAGTCTGCGGCGACGGGCTCGAGATGCTGCCAGAACAGGCTCGTGCGATTCATTAGGAGTCCGAGGATCCCTGGCGCCGCGGTCAGCGTCTCGGCGGCGCCGCCCTTGGCCGGAGCGCGCATCACCACGCCGTCGTAGGTGTCTTCGCGGGTCCCTCGTTCGACGAAGTAAAGGTACCCGCCGCCGGCGGTCAGCTCGGTCGGTCGAGTCAATCCGCTGACAACCACGCGGCATGGGAGAGAGCACGCAGCAGTCGCGTTCGAGTCGCCATTCGCTGGCTCATCTCGCGTACTCGCGGTCTCACCGCACGCCGCGGAGAGAGACACACACGCGATCACCACCAACCCTACCCGCATGAAGATTCACATACCCCGGTCTAAATCGGGCGGCAATGCAGCTTCGTACCGGCATCGGCACCGGACCAACTCAATGGGCGTAGACCCACTTCGTGCGCATTGCGCTTCATGGTACTGGTGGGTGGTAGGACAGTGGGCTGGTGGCGCGTGCGCGTTTTTGGAGGCGAGTACGCCGACCAATGACTCAGGAGGACTAAGATGGCTTCGCCTTTCAATCCGTATCAGGCACCTGTCGTTGAACCTGCGCTACCCGTCGGCGCCGGCGATTTCGATCTCGGTCGAACCGTCCAAGACGGCTTCGATCGGACCAAGTTGTACTTTGGGCCCGCCGTCGGCGTGCTGCTGCTTGGTGGGCTGATGATGCTGTTGTCGGCAGTCACGGTGATTGGCTATTTCTTCGCCGTTCCCGTGTTCGGTTGGGGCATGATCAAGTTCTTTCTGAACATGCAGGACCAGCGCCAGCCAACTCTCAATGATCTATTTGCCGGCTTTTCCAACTACTGGGTTGTGCTAGGCCGCATGCTGCTGGCCGGCGTCATTTTTATGGGTTTGGCGCTGCTCAGCGAGAGCTTGGTATTCGTCGGGCAGTTCATGAAGTCGACGCCTCTGATGATCGTCGGTTACGTGATCTACATCGCCTTCTTCGTACTCGTGCTGTCGCGCCTCTATTTCACGCTCTTTTTCGTGGTCGATCGGAACATGCCGGCGGTCGAGGCGCTGTCCGCCAGTTGGCGGGCAACCGACGGGAAAGCGCTCAAGATGTTCGCGCTCGCCATCATTGTTAGCCTAGTCGGCATGTCTGGAGTCATCGGCCTATGCGTGGGCCTGCTCTTCACCATCCCGATGTCGTACGTGATGTACGCTTCTGCTTATCGACAAGCGGTGGGCTGAGGGCCCTCCCCGCGGTTGGGGACACCGCGTCCCACGCGACTACGGACCAGCGGGCGGCGCGGGGGTCGTGTTGATGCACGCGACGTCCGCGGCATTGAGGCCGTTATACATCGAGTCCATCGCGCTGACGGCTGGGGCAGTGACGATCTTGTACGGAGTCATCATGCCCATGGTTAGGTCGTCTTGGCCGGTGACGGTCACCATTTGTGATTTGTTCCAAGTGGTGGGCGTGAACGAGAGCATGGCCGGGCTGACTTTGCCTTCGGTCTCCGTGTCGCTGGAGAGGGCAATTGTCACTGGGCCAAGCGGCTGCGATTTGAGTACCACACTGAACGTCGCGGTCGTGCCAGGCGTAGTTGCGCACGTGGTCGGGGTAACGACGATGTCGGGCATGTCGTTGTCTTTGTTGACGACCGAGACGGTGCTGGCGGGAAGTGCCGTATACTTGGCGTCGCTGCCGGAGGTTTTGAGCGACACCGTGTAGGGTTTGTTGCCATCCACGACGAAATCGTCCACGCCGGTGACAGTGACGGTTTGGGTGGTAGCCCAGTTGTTTGACGTGAACGTGAGTGTCGCGGGGGACACGGTCCCTTCTGTGACGAGGCTGCTCGTGACGGCAACGCTGACGTTGGCGGTTGGCTGCGAGGTGAGCGCCACCGTAAACGTAACTGCGCCGCCGATCTCAGTGGTCTGCAAATTGGCTGCCGCGACCACCTTGAGGGACGCCACGTCATCGTCCGTGTTGACGAGGGACAGTTGCGTGGATGCGTACTTGTAGTCGGGGTCCGTCGTATTCGTGCCCTTGACCGCGATGTTGTACGACTTGTCCCTGTCACAAATCGCGTCGTCGACGCCAGTCACGGTGACGGTTTGGGGCGTCTTCCAATTGCTGGTCGAGAACAGCAAGGTGCCAGGGGAAACCTTGCCTTCGTTCGTGTCAGAACTCACCAACGTGACCGTCACGTTGTCACTTGGCTGCGTGTGCAGGTTCAAGCTGAAGGTTACGCTCGTGCCTTTTTCCGAGGTCGTGCCCGATTGTGTATTCGGAGACACCTCGATGTAGGCATTATCGATATTCTTGTTGGTCACTTTGACCATCTGAGTCAGGCCGACGTAGCTCGGGTCTTTGCTGTCCGTCGGACCAAGGTTGACGGTATATGCTTGGTCGCCGTCCACCATCGAGTCGGGCAGGCCGGTCACTGTGACGGTTTGCGGTTTGTCGTAGTTCGCGCCGGTGAAAGTGAGCACCGTGGGCGACACTTTGCCCTCGGTCGTGTCACCACTCGCGACAGGCACCTTGACGTCGTCCTTGGGTTTGGAGGTAAGCGAGATCGAGAACGACGCGGTGGTGCCGCTTTCGCTAGTGACGAGCTGCTTGGTCGCGGCATCGATCCCGGTCAAAAGCATCGCCGGGGTAAACCCTGCCCTGTCGTCGTCTTGGTTCACGACTTTGACGTCCGTCAGTGGGAGCTTTTGATAGGCCGGATCGTCCGTCGTCGGCGCGGTAAGACGCACGGTGTACAGGATCGTGCCGTCTTTGTAGGGGTCGTCTACACCGGTTACGGTGACGGTTTGCGCTTTGTTCCAATTGTCTGTCGTAAACTCGAGTTCACCAGGGCTCACCGTGCCTTCGTCGGTGTTGAGGCTGGTCACGCTGAATTGCACTGGCGATTTTGGCTTGGAGCTCAACGCAACTGAGAACGTTGCCTTCGTCCCCCCCTCGGTCGTGAGCAATTGACTCGGGTTATTCGGATCGACGGAGGTGAGCAAGGTCACGGCCACGTTCGCCTGGTCGTTGTCGATATTGATGACGTTGACGACTGGCAAGTCCGCCGTCATGAGCGTGCCGTAGGTTTCGTCTTCGCTCATCACGGGGCCAAGGATGATCTGATAGGGCTGATTGCCGTCGACCACCGTGTCGTCTTGTCCGACTACGTTGACGGTTTGCGCACCGTCCCAACTCAGGGGCGTGAACACGAGTGACGTCGGGCTGACGGTCCCCTCGGCGGACATCGTGCCGACGGTGATCACGACGTCTTTCGTCGGTGGCTTGTTCAAGACAACTTGGAAGCTCGCGGTGTCGCCAGTTTCGCTGGTGCGCAGCCGCGTGGGGTCGGTGGGATCGACTCCGGAGACGAGCGTTACCCTCACACCCGCTTTGTCGTCGTCCAGGTTGGTCACGCTCACGGTTTGCGATTGCAGCATCGCGAACGCCTTGTCGTCGCTCATCACGGGACCGACCGTGATCCAATACGGCCGATCGTCGCCCACCACGTCGTCATCCTTGCCGGTTACCGTGACGAGCTGAGGAGCGCCCCAGTTTTCGGTCGTGAAGGTCAAGCTGCTGGGTGCAACGGTGCCGATCTTTTCATCACTACTCTTGAGGTCAATGACGACATCGGAGGTCGGCTTCTTGTTGAGCACCACGGTGAAGGTGGCTTGTCGTCCCGACTCCGTGGTCGTGAGCCCCGCCGTTGGCGTTACGAAAATGCCGGCGCTGTCGTTGTCAGTGTTGATGATGGGAACCATCACCACTTCGTCGTTGAAGAAGAGATCGGTGCTTTGTGCGGGGCCGACCATCACGTAATAGAGCTGACTCGTGGTTGCGTCGTCGTGCATTCCGGTCACGGTGACGGTTTGCGCGGCGTTCCAATTGTCAGGCGTGAATTCCAGCTGCTCGGGGCTAACGGAGCCGTCTTTCGTGCTCAAGCTCAGGATCGGAATGATCACGTGCGCCGTCGGCTTTTGCGACAGTGAGACGTAGAACTTCGCCTGCGCGCCGTTGTCGCTCGTGTACAGATCCGTCGTTGGGGTCACTCGGATTTTGCCGCTGCCGGTGTTACCACTGTTGGCTCCCCCGCTCGCGCTATCCGTGCCGCCACTGCCCCCTTGAGCGTTGTCGGTGCGCGCCGGTTCACCGACTTTGAAGTCACCAAACAACACTTGGCAGCTCATGGACAGCGCCGCAAACACCAACATCAGGCAAAGCGAGCCCAGCCAGCGCTTGAACGAGCTCATCAGAAACTCCCCACAGCGCCGACCCGGCCGAGGCCCACGTACGGATGCACCACGAGCCCGCGGGCGGGCGTCGAACTCGATGGGCTGTCGAGAACCCAGAGCGTGACGCCTGTCGCGACGCCCGCAATGCCCACCGCGAACCCAACACCCGAGATGATGCCGAGCGTGTCATACGCAGCCACGGTGTCCTGGTAGTCAGCCGGACAGGTGTCAGGAGTCGGGCAGTACTTCTTCAGAGTGGAGTGCTTTCCCAGCCACAGAGCACCGCTGACACCGCCGACTACGAGTCCAGCGGCGCCAACCCCGAATGCGACGTACGCGGGCGTGCGATTTCGGCTCGGTGCCGTCACCGTGATCACCTCGACCTGTTTCGGCGTATCGAGCACAGGCTCGGCGGGCTGCTGATTGGGATCGACTTGGAGCTCGAGCGCGACGGACACGTTCTGCCCTTCGCTCAGCGTGAGCGTTTTGCGGCTGCTCAAGTAGCCATTGGCCGAAACAGCAAAGACATGGCTACCCGGATTGATCGGACGGCGAACTCCGATCGACGCGGACGGCATCGCTGTACCGTCGATGGTCACGTGCGCATCGCCGGCTCCACCCACCGTGATCGTGACCGATGCCACTCGCGGTTTGAGCGCGGCAAGTTCCGTTTTTGCGTCGCTCAACGCGCGCTGCCAGGACTGCGGCGATTTGGCGTCCACGCCTTCGCGAATGATTAACTCGTACCGCTCTGTCGCTTCGACGAATTGGCCCAGGCCGACGAGACTGCGCGCCCAATCGAGCGTCAAAGTTGGCGCGTGCACCAGCGCGTCGGCACGGCCGAAGCGATCTGCCGCTTCCGCGTAGCGCTTGTCGTGCAAGGCCCAATATCCTTCTGTGGCCAAAGATCGCGCTGTTGCGCGATCTGCTGCGGACGGCTCTGCGCTCGCCACGCTGACCCAGAAGACACCTCCTGCAATGCCCGCAAACCAAGGGCCGAGTGTACGCGTCATCTCCCTGCTTTCGGCATGCGCCGTGGGGCGTTCCCTACCTCTAAATCACCGCTCGCGCCACTCCCCCGCGACGGTGACTCAAATTCGGTACCTCATCCCGAACGCGGGATCAAGGCTCGCAGAAAGATTCGCGTCACTCCGCAGACAATAACGCCGCAGAGTGATGGCCCGCGAAGACTGCAAATATGACTAAGCGCTCACGGGATCACGCACGGACCGCAGTCGAGCAAGTTGCCGCAACCGTCAGCCGCGTTGCCGCACTTCGCCCCGAGGCTCTGACAGGTGGCGGGCTCGCACTTCGGAGGTGGAATGACACCGATGCAAGCGCCGAGATCGAACAGCATGTAAAGGAGCACCTTCTCCTGATCCGTCAGATTTCCGCCGCAATGATTCGGAAAAGTGACGTCTTCGAACGGAGAGCCGAACGGGCCTGGACCAGGTCCGGGTCCAGGTCCCGTACCGCCCGTACCGCTTCGGCCGCCGGCTCCCGTGCGGCCACCAGAGCCACCGCTGCTCGTCCCGCCCGTGCCGCCACTACCACCCGCGCCGCCACTCCCGCCCGAGCCCGACGATGCGACGGACACGTGGAAACCGCTGTAAGCAACGCGGCCGCACACGGAGTCTGTCGGCGAACCGTACGGCGTATTGAAGGAGAACTGCTGTGTTCGCTTCGTTCCGTCTTGCAGATAGACGAATTCTTCAGTCGTGCTGCCGAGCCCGGTGCTCATGCTCCGAGGCTCGTTGATCTTGAACGTGTAGTTGGGCGCGCTGGTGATCTTCTCGTTGACCATCCAGTCGCTGAAGTTTTGGATGCGCGGGCTGGTGTTCGGACGGCCTTGGGAGATCACGCCCGTCCCAGTCGTTGCCTGGTCCGACATCGTTGCCCACGTACCGGCTGGGCCAAGCCCGGTGTCGGTCGCGTCGGCCATTGCATAGGGCTTGGTCCCGTTGGCAGCGAGCCAAGTGAAGCTCAAGTGACTGGCGAACATGCGCCCACCGCGGTTCACGAAGTGCCGAACGTTGGCACCGTTCATGTCGCGTTCAGCGAAGCTTTGGTCGTACGCTGAGCCTTCGCAGTCGGAGACTAGGATGTCATAGCTCTCGAGCTGGGTTGCACTACCGTACAAGGTCGAGTCGTGCGGCGTGTTTGCGTCGATGCGGGCACCGCTTGGGGACGTCTTGGAGCCGCCTCGATACAGATTGATGCGCGGGGCTCCGGCCGAGACCGGCGCCGACGGGTTGCTAAACTCGGCATTGGCGATGCCCATTTTGGACAACACACACTCGATCGAGTCGATGTTACCGGTCGTGACGGCGATGCGCGGGATGTTGACCGCACTGCCGTCAGACATGGCGCGCGGTAGGCGGGTCGGATTGTCCGGCAGAGCAGTCGGCAAGTCTGTCGTTTGGCAAGCCGCCGAGTCGGGCAGCATGAACTTGGTGGCGCGCCGGAAACGACCTGCCTTCACCACCAGCAAGAACTCCTTGCCGACGGGGATGAACTCATCCAGCTTGAAGTGACCGGTCGCGTCCGTCACCGTGCCGTTCAGCACACGACCGAAATCTTGATCTTCACAGCGGTCGCAGCTGGTTCCACCGCTGGGGATGCCAGCCGTGATCGTGGGCAAATCTTCCGGCTTGTCCGTCTGAAGGATGTAAACGATCGCGTTGGGGACGCCGACCTGATTGGCCGTGTTTGCGTCGTCACGCCCAGGGGTGAGTACGCGACCGGTCAGGTGCGTCACCCCACCGGCTTTGCTGCAGTCGGGGATCGCGCTGCACAGTTCACAGGCTTTGCCGCCGCCAGAAACGCACTTGGTGGGCCCATCAACCCCGCCGATGCAAACCTGGTTCGCGGAGCAGCCGAGGCCCTCACTCGCACAATCGAGCGTGTTTTTGCACTTGTCGACGGCGTAGCCGCATTCCCAGCCGAGCTCCTTGCAAGTGTGCTTCACGCACTCTTCCGGAGTGTTGGGGTCGAGCATAGGACCACCCGCATTAGCGTAGGTGCCGCCGGAGCCGACAGGGGCTCCACCCGACGCCATGCCACCGGTGCCGTTGCTCTTCCCGCCGGTGCTGAGCACGCTCGTCGGGATGCCATTGCTGGAGCAGCCAAAACCGAGCAACAGCGCCGAACTGGCGAGCAACAGCGCTGCAGGCGCGCTCGCCACCAGACCACGGCGAATCTTCACGTAAGTCGACGAAGATTCATTGGCGCAAAGCTCCGCACTCGTCGGTTGAGCTGGTGATCGGTCGGTGTGTCTCCCCTTATATACCACCTCGATAGCATGTGCCTAGTGAGCCCCATCGATCAAACAAAACATGCTGCTCGCTCAAACAAAACTCGCGCCTCTGTCAGCGTGAGGATTACCTCGGACAAGCCTCCTTTTCCGCTGCGCCGTCGTGATGTCGCGTGCGACGCATCAACGAAAAATCAAAAGTGCTGCGGCTTCGAGTCAGAGCACGAGCGCGGCCACTCCCGCAGCGGAAACTTCCTGCACCAGCCGACACAGCGTTTGGTGACTGGCACGGTGCAGGTCGCCCGACTAGACCAAAGCAGCGATCAGAGCCCTGCTGCAGAAGTCCGAGGCGTCTGGAAATGCATCATCGAATATCGTTTCGCAATGGCTGGCTAGTGGTTGCGTCTGTTGCGCTAGTGCTGGCGTGCGGCAGCGACGGCGCTTCGAGCGTTGCGTCTGGGGGGAGCGGCTCTTCGCTTGCCGGCAAGGGAGCGAGCGCGGGTTCGCCTGGGAGCGGCGGCATGGCAATCCAGGGCGGCGCTGGTGGTTACCTGGAAAACAACGCTGGCGGACTCAGCTCCGGCGGCTCGCCGTCGCCAGGTGCGGGCGGCAGTGGAGCCACCTCGGGTGGCGCGGTTGGCCTCGGGGGTCGCTCGAACGCCACCGCCGGCAGCGCTGGGACGAATGTGACCAGTGGAGGCTCTGGCAGCGCCGGCGGTCCGGGCGAAGGTCCCCTGCCCCCGTCGGTCACGAGCTTGTTTCCAAAACCGGGTGCGAGCGGCGTCTGTCTCGACGCGCCGTTGACGATGACCTTTGCGGCAGCGCCCAGCATCGGCGAAAAGGGCACGATTTCCATCTACGCAAAGGCCAGCCCAAACACGGTCGTCGTCAAGATCGACGTCGCCGCCACGAGCTTCAGCGACTCGATCGGGGGACAGACGAGGAACCTCGTTCGCCCCGTGTTCATCGACGGCACGAGCGCGGTGATCTATCTGCATGGGCACAAATTGACGGCCAACACCACGTACTTCGTCACCGTCAGTTCGGGCACCTTCGTCGATGCGCAAAAGAACGCCGTCGGCACGGTGAGCGATCAAACGGCGTGGACGTTCACCACGGGTGCGGCCCCCGCGGCTTCAGCGAGCATGGCCGTCGATCGCACGGGCAATGGCAGTTTTTGTTCGATTCAAGGCGCGTTCGACGCCATCCCTAGCAACGACGCGGGGCCGCGCACGATCACCGTCGCGGCCGGCAACTATCACGAGCTCTTGTACCTTTCGGGCAAGAAGAAGGTCACGCTGCGCGGCGCGGATCGCGCAGGCACGGTCATTCAGTACCCGAACAACGACAAACTGAACGCTGGCACTTCGGCGCGCCCGCTGTTCTTCGCCAACGGGACGACCGATCTCTCGATCGAGAACCTGACGATTTACAACACGACACCGCAGGACGGCAGCCAAGCCGAGGCGTTGCGCGTGCAGGCCGATCACGTCACCGTGCGGGACGTCAACCTCAAGAGTCTACAAGACACGCTGCTCACTGGCGGATCCGTGTACGTGGTGAACTCCTACCTCGAGGGCAATGTCGACTTCGTTTGGGGCACCGGACCGACGTACTTCGACCGCTGCGAGATCAAGACGGTCGGTCGTGCGGGAGCGATTGTCCAAGCGCGAAACGGGGCGAACGGTTACGGCTATGTGTTCGTCGATTCGAAGATCACCAGCGATGCCAAAGTCACCGGCCAAGTGCTCGCGCGAATCGACGCGACCGTCTACCCCGCGAGCAACGTGGCGTTTCTGAACTGCCAAATGAGTTCAGGCATCGCCGCCAAGGGTTGGACAATCACGCCCGCTGGCACCTCCGCGACAGGCCAATTGCGCTTTTGGGAGTATCAGAGCACCGACGCAAGTGGGGCTCTCTTGAACGTCGGTGGCCGAGACCCCGCCTCGAGTCAGATCTCGGCCAGCCAAGCGGCCAACCTGCGCGACAAGGCGACCGTGCTCGGCGGCTGGAATCCGCAATAGGCATCAAGTTGACCGAGTGAGTCCTCTGCGGGCTGTCTCGCACTTGCGAGTACCGAGCCCACGCATTGGGGGTGAACGCGCTCGTGCGCGTGCGTGGCTTGCTTTGCCAACTGAGTTGATGGCGCTCGTGGTGGGAGCGTCACCCTGCGGGCATGGTTTCTTGCTGAATCAGCCGACGTCCGTCCAACGGAACTGAAATCAATTTCTCTTACGCGGCGCTCGCTGCCCATGTCGGTCTGGCGCCGTGAACGGCCTCGTATGTGGACGAACCGAAGGTAGAGTCAGAGATCGCTCACAAAACGCCCGCGGGATTCGTTGCTCGACGCAGATTTTGCAGGCAGTATTGGTGTCGATTGTCTGGGGGTTGCGCGCAGCCTGCGCGGCTCGTCGGCAGCTTGAGGAAAACCGTAATGAGAACCTGGTTTGGCTCGATAGTATTCGTCGTTTTGGCAACTTTTGGCGTGGCCTCGGGCTGCGGCAGCAAACCAGACGTCATCAATCACGGCGGCGACCTCGACGCGAGCGTTGGTGGATCGAGCGGCGGAGGGACCGGAACCGCAGCCAATGGCGGCGGCTTCGTGTTCGGGGATTCCGCCGGTGAAGCGGGCACGAACAGCGGAACGGGCTGCAATGCTTCGTCGGCCACCATCGCGCAGCATTGTGAGGACCTGCACTTCAATTGCGGCTTCGTTTCCGATCCGCAGTGCGGCGGTCAGCTCATCCAATGCGGAGCCTGCCCCACTGGGCAATTCTGCGGCGGTGACGGCAAGAGCCGCTGCGGTGACGGCAGCGGCGGCGCCGGCGGCGCGTGTTCCGGTCCGGACTGCATGACCTGCGTGCCCAAGACCTGCGCGGATATCGGCTACACCTGTGGCCCCGCCGGTGACGACTGCGGAGGCAAGCTCGACTGCGGGCCGAACACCTGTCCGATCTTGGGTTGGACCTGCGGTGGCGGCGGCAAGCCCGGTCAGTGCGGTTGCAAAGGCACCTGCGCGGCAGTGCCGGATTGTTCGAACGAGCCGGTCAAGACCACGAGCCTCACGGGCAAGGTCTACGATCCTGCTGGCGTGAACCCGCTCTATCACGTGTTCGTCTACGTCGCGAACAACCCGGACGATCCGAATCTGAAGTCGTTCCCGGCTGGCATCAGCTGTGATGTGTGCGGCGCGACTGCAGCGGGTTCGCCGTTGCTTTCCGAAGGCAATCAGGCGGGCACCTACACGGATGTGGACGGCAGCTTCACTCTAAAGAACGTGCCGGTCGGCAAAGGGCTCACCTTGGTGATCCAGCTCGGTCGCTGGCGTCGAGTCTTCAAGGTCGACGTCGACACGCCGTGCGCGGCGACGCCGATCGTCGACAAGACCCTGCTCATGCCGAGCAAGCAATCGCAAGGCAACATCCCCTTGATGGCGATGGTGACGGGCAAGGTCGACTCGCTCGAGTGCGTCTTGCGCAAGATGGGCATCGACGGCTCCGAGTTCACCAACCCCGGCGGCACGGGCCGCGTTCAGTTCTACCTCGGTAGCGACGCCGCACGGCACACCGCCAACTCGGGACAAAAGATCGACACGGCGACGCCGCTCCAAGAGGAGCTTTTCAAGACCAACGCAACCACCGCGGAACCGGTGATCAACGGTTACGACATGACCATCTTGGCCTGCCAAGGCGGCGCGTACGACCAGAACGCGAGTGACTTGGCGGCGCTACGCAACTACGCCGCGTCCGGCGGTCGCGTGTTTGCGACGCACTACAGCTATGCGTGGCTCACCAAGAACGATCAGGACACGAGCAAAGCAAACGTGGCTGACAATTGGAGCGAGGTCGCGAAGTGGAACCTCGACTACAACGACAAGCCGGATACTGCCACCGGCCACATCGACCTAGTGAGCAATCCGAAGGGACCTGCGTTCAAGGGTTGGTTGGAAGCCGTCAATGCCTCCGCGCCCAATTCTGGGACCGTATCGGTGAACGTAGTGCGTCACGACGCGGATGCCATCTCGTCCGTGCCGGGCAAGGTGCAGCAGTGGCTGTACCGCGACGGCACCAACCTACGGACTTGCAACCGGACGGGCGGGAGCTGCACCTCGAACGCGAACTGCACGGCCAAGGTGTGCAGCGCCAACACCGGGTTCGATTGCACGACGAACGCGTGCACCGGCCCGAAGGTGTGCAAAAACAACCCGACCACGGTTTGCACGCTCGACACGCAGTGCACCGGCAACAACAATGCCTGCGTCAGCAATACCTGCGTCACCAACACCTGCTCGAACGGCACTGACTTCACCGGTCAGCAAATTCCCCTGCACTTCACCTACAACACGCCCGTCAACCTGGTGGAGGACCTGAGCGCCAATCCGCCCAAACTGCAGTGCGGTCGCGTGCTGTTCAGCGACTTCCACGTGGAAGACGCGAACGAGAACGATAAGGTGTTCCCGTCGCAATGCGGCAAAGCGTGTACGGCTGCCAACGCAGCCACGCAGTGCGGCACCGGCGGCAAGTGCGTGAGCGGCTATTGCCTCACTCCGATGACTCCGCAGGAGAAATTGCTCGAGTACATGATCTTCGATCTTGGCTCGTGCGTGCCGCCACCTGTCAGCTGCGAGCCCGCAACCACCTGCCCTGCGGGCCAGGACTGCGGCTTCGCGGAAGACGGCTGTGGGGGCTTGATCCCGTGCGGCGTGTGCAAGGCCGGTGAAACCTGCGGCGGCGGTAGCAACCCGATGCCGAACAAGTGCGGCAAGGGCACCACCAGCTGCATTCCGCAAACCTGCGAAGTGCAGCAGATCGAGTGCGGACCGGCGGCAGACGGCTGCGGCGACAAGATCGACAGCTGCGGTGTTTGCCCGACCGGTGATCTGTGCGTCAACGGTAAGTGCAAGCACGTCAACTGACGTGCCCGAGGCGGCGACGTTCAACTGCCCCGTGTGCGGCGCGCCCGCACACGCGGGCGATTTCAGCTGTCGCTATTGCGGCGCGGGAGTTGCGACCGTTTGCTGCAGCCGCTGTTTTCAGATGAACATGGCACGCGCCCAGCATTGTTCCGGCTGCGGCGCGGAGCTTGGGCTGATCCTCGAATCTGCGCTGCAAGAGCGTCAATGTTGCGATTGTCACGCCCGGCTCGAACTGATCGCGGAACCTGCGGGCAGCCTGCTCAATTGCCGCAAATGCGGCGGACAGTTCGTCGAGCACGCGCTGCTCCGCAGTTTGCTCGAACGCCAAGAGCAGCTTGGCATCGCCTTTCCTGACGCGCCTTATGAACGCCCGCCCAAAGCCGCCCTCGATCGCGTGCAATACCGGCCCTGTGCGATCTGCCAGCAGCGCATGAACCGCAAGAACTTCGGCGGCGCGAGCGGCGTGATCGTCGACGTTTGCGCCCGCCATGGCACTTGGTTCGACGCTGGCGAGTTGCCACAAGTCCTATCGTTCGTCCGGAGCGGGGGCCTGGTTCGCGAGCGCGTGCGCGAGCAAGAACGGCAGCGGCAGGCCCGGGCGCATGACCGGGAAGTGGTCGGCTCTGCGGAGCACGGCTCGCCGCTCGCGTTCGACTCACTCGCGACCAGCGGCGAGCAAAGTAGCTTGGCCAAGGATCTCTGGGAATTCTTGGTCGAGGTGCTGACCAGCCGTCGCTAGGCAAGTCCGGCCAAGATCACTTCCAACGACAGATCTGCGACGCACGTCACGCCGTCGGAGGCGCCGTAGTACACGCGCACTGAATCGCCGTCCGTCACGACGCCGCACGTGAACACGACGTTGGCGAAGAAGCCTTTCAGCTCGTAGGGCGCTTCGGGAAACAAGATCGGCTTACTCGAACGACCGAGTAGGCGACCGGGGTCCTCGTAGTCGAGCAAGAGCGCCCCGAGCGAGTACGTGAGCGGCGATGCGGTCACGCCGTGATAGATCGCGAGCCACGCCGGACGCCCGCGAACCTGCACCCGAAACGGCACCGCGCCGCCGCCCACCTTCAGATCGTCCCACATTCCGGGCCGCGCCGACGCGACCAAGCGATGCTCACCCCAAGCCCGCAGATCCGGCGACGAAGCGACCCAGATCGACGGTCGTCCGATATCCTCGGGCATTGGGCGATGCAACGCCCAATAGCGGCCGCGGATCTGTTCGGGAAAGATCGTCACATCGCGGTTCGGCGGCGAAAAGATGATGCCGTGGCGCTCGTAGCTCCGCAGATCGCGGCTCGAAGCCAGGCCCGTCGCGATGCCCGCGGCTGACACTGCGGTGTAGTTGACCCAGAAAGTATCACCCAGCTGGGTGATACGCGGATCTTCCACACCAAACGCTTCGAGCGCATGCTGAGCCTCGAACACGGGCCGAGGCTCGACCTCGAAATGTAGACCGTCTTTCGAGTGCGCGAGTCGGAAGTGCGAGATCGACGTCAGAAACGTGTCTCGGCCGACGACGACCAGGCGGCTGTCGCTGAGATTCAGACCCGGAGTGTCGCGGCTCCACGTGCGCAGTTCGATGCGCCCCGAGTGCGGATCGAAGATCGGCGAGGCGACCTGGTCTGGGCCGACTGAGAGCGGTGCTTCGGCCACACGGAGCAAGAGCACCGTCTCGTTCCCGATGCGAATCGCACCCGGATTGAACACGCCGACCACCTCGAAGTCGGGGCGCGACGGCTGGAGCTGACTCGGTAGCAAAATCGGATTGTCGGCGAAGCGGCGAACCGAGGCGTTGTGAGTCGTCATGGCAAGCCTAAGCGTGGCAGATCGAATGCAGCGCTACGAGCAGAAATGCCCGACATTTCAGCCACAGGGCGGGATGAATGCGAGTTAACGACTCGCCATCTGCGCCGAGTCGCAATAGCTTCCGAAGTCCTTTGCAAGCACTCGCGCCTCATTCCACCACCGAGCACAGCCGTTCTTCCCAGCCGAGCGGTGCACAAGCGCCGCCGATCTCGCTCACGCTTTCGCTGTTCGTGCTGTCGGGAGCCACCGGGCTGATCGACCAGCTGTGCTTCTCGAAGTACCTGAGCTACATCGTCGGTTCGACCGCGTACGCGGTGAGCGCCGTGCTGGCCGCGTTCATGACGGGGTTGGCCATCGGCGCGCACTGGGGCGGGCGTGCCTCGCTGCGCGTCACTCGGCCGCTACGCGCGTACGCCGTGCTGGAGCTGATCGTCGCGATCGCGGTTGCCGTGACGCCGTTCGCGTTTCATTTCCTCACGCCATTGTACGCAAACTTGGCGCGCAGCATGCCGAACTCGCTGCTCGCCTTGAGCGTGATCCGCTGGCTGACCGCGCTCGGCCTGGTTGTGATCCCGACCATGGCGATGGGCGCGACGCTTCCGCTCTTGTCCCGGAGCTTCGACACGGGTGAGTCCAACGCCGAAGCGACGGCCTTGCGCGAGCGGCGCTTGGGCGCGCTGTACGCGATCAACACCTTGGGCGGTGCACTCGGCGCGTTGGGCGCCGCTTACCTGATTTTGCCGGCGCTCGGTGTCGACGGCACTGTTTTCGCGTCCGCCGCTGGCAGTGCGCTCATTGCGGCGCTCGCGTTCGGATTTGGCTCACGGCGCGTGGTCGAAGCGCCAGCACTGAAAGCTAGCGGCGAGCATTGCGTGGAACCTGCCTCGAGTGAGCGCCGGTCGCTGTTCTTCTTGGCGTTTGCCTCCGGTGCCTTGGTGTTTGCGGCCGAGGTCGTGTTCACGCATTTGCTGGCGCTGATCATCGGCAACAGCGCGTACGCTTTTGGGCTGATCTTGGCGGCGTTTTTGAGCTGTTTGTTTTTGGGGGCCTCGCGGGCGTCGTGGGCACAGCGCAGGTTCGGTGAGGCTTCGCTGCCGCTCGGGCTCGCTGCGAGCGGCTTGGGGCTGTGCGTCAGCTTGCCGCTCTGGGACAAGCTGCCCTACTTCTTCGACAACACCGGCCAAGTGTTGACGTCATTCGCCGCGCGCGAGGCCACGCGAGGTATCGCGGCGATCCTGATGCTGCTCGTGCCCACGACGTTGATGGGCCTGACCTTCCCGCTCTTGCTGCAGCGTGTGGCGCGCTACGCGAACGTGGGCGCTTGGGTGGGCCGCCTCACCGCGGTCAATACGCTGGGCGCGGTGCTGGGCGCGCTGCTCACGGGCTACCTATTTTTGCCTTGGCTCGGCTCGCAGCGCGCGCTCTTGGCGATCGCGCTGTGTTTCGCCCTGGCCGCGCTCGTGGTGTCGTGCTGGGCGCACGGCCGAGATCGGCGATTCACCCTCGTGGGTGGAGTCGCGACGCTGCTGCTCGCGCTCGTCAGCCCGCGTTGGGATTTGGCGATGTTGACCAGCGGCACCAACGTCTACTTCGACGGCTACCACGCGCCCGACAAGATCTTGATGATGCGCGAAGACGTGCACGGCGGGGTCACCTCGGTGACCGACACCGGCGGCGTGCGCACCCTGCTCACCAACGGCAAATTTCAGGGCAACACCGGCTGGGAGATGAACGCGCAGCGCTTCTTTGCGCACTACCCCTCCCTGTTCGTCAAAGACTACCGAGACCTGCTCGTGATCGGCCTCGGCACCGGGACGACCCTGGGCACCTTGGCAGGCTACCCCTGGCACAAGATCGACGTCGCGGAGATCTCGCCGTCGATCTTGTTCGCAGCCAAGACCTACTTCGCGGACGCGAACTTGGGCGCCATCGCCGATCCGCGCGTGACGATTCACCACGCGGACGGGCGAAACTTCATCCTCGTGCAAGAACAGAAGTACGACTTGATCAGCATGGAGCTGTCGAGCATCTGGTTTGCGGGTGCGGCCAGCCTGTACAGCCGTGAGTTCTATCGCCTGATCCACGAGCGGATGAAGCCGAACGCGGTGTTCCAGCAATGGGTGCAGTTGCACCACGTTCGCCCGCGAGATTTCGCGACCATTCTCAACACCCTGCGTCATCAGTTCGCGCACGTCACGCTCTTCTACGGCGGCGGTCAGGGGATCTTGGTGGCCTCCGATGCGCCGCTGGTCGCGTCGCAAGCTCGCGTTCATGCCCTAGAGCGCACGCCGCAAGTCGCAGCCACGATCCCGCGTGAACGGCCGCTCATGGACCTGTTCAACGACGTGTTGGTGAGCGATGCCGGTTTGGATCGTTTCTTGGCGGACGTCGCGCGTAGCGTGGGCGAACCAATCGAACAGCTGATCTCGACCGACGGCAATCTCTATCTGGAATACGCGACGCCCCACGGCAACGTGCTGCCCTGGTCCACTCGTGAAGATTTGGTGGCCGATCTCCGCCGCTATCGCGACCCGAGTGCGATCGCCGCCATGACCGGTCCATGAACGACGCTCGCCGCGCGTTCATGCGCGGCGGGTAGCGCTTCGACCGTCGCTCGCTTGCGCGGCGCGCCGATGTGCAGCGCCGCGCGTTCCAAAATGGACTCACACAACTCGGCGAACCCAAAGCCGGCGGCCGCAGCGATCTTCGGCAGTAGGCTGGTTTCGGTCATGCCCGGGAGGGTATTCACCTCCAGCACGTACTCGTTTTGGCCTTCGGTCACGAGCAGATCCACGCGCACGGCACCGCTCGTGTCGAGCGCGCGCGCGGCGCGTTCGGCCAAATTCAAGACGCTGCGGTAGCGCGCCGCGGGTAGGCGCGCGGGCATGAAATAGTCGGTCATCCCGGGCGTGTACTTGGCGTGAAAGTCGTACACCCCCGAGCGCGGCGCGATCTCGATTGCTCCGAGCACGCGTCGGTCCAAAATGCCGACGGCGACCTCCTTCGCCTCGATGAACCGCTCGACCAACACGCTCGAGTCATAGGCGAGTGCAGCCTCGACGGCGCGCGAGAGTTCGCTCATGTTGTTCGCGCGTGTCACGCCGAAGCTCGAGCCTTCCCGGCGCGGCTTGACGATCACGGGAAAGCCGAACGCACCGTGGAGCTCTTCCAGATCGGCCGCGCACTGCTCGCGCCCGAATACGTAGTAGGGCGGCGTCGGCACGTTGTGCAATCGAAACAACTCTTTGGCCTTGAGCTTGTCCATCGCAAGCGCACTCGCCAAGACGCTCGAGCCCGTGTACGGAACCCCGAGCAGCTCCAGCGCACCCTGCACGCAGCCGTCTTCACCTAGACGCCCATGCAGCGCCAGGAACGCCACGTCGAGATCTGCAGCCGTAAGGGCGGCAAGTGCGTCGCCGCTAGCTCCGAGCTCTATCGCGATTGTCTCGTAGCCCAGGCCACGAAGAGCGCGTGTCACCGCTTCGCCGGAACGAAGTGACACCTCGCGCTCCGCAGACGATCCGCCCATCAGGACACCGACGCGCGTGGCTTTCATGCTCCACCCTCGTATCGAAGCGGCCGGACGGGGCCAAGATTTCGGCGGAGTTACGAGACTTCGACCACGACGGCGGTGATGTTGTCCTTCCCGCCGCGCGCATTGGCGAGCTGGATGAACTTCTCCACGGCAAAATGGCCACCTTCCGCCATCATGTCCGGGATCTCTTCGGGCTTCAGGTAACCGTGCAGGCCATCGCTGCACAGCATGTAGCGATCGCCGAGACCTGCCTCCCAAACGCTCGTATCCACTTGCACATAGTCTCGGCTGCCGACCGCGCGCGTGATCACATTTCGCTGTTTGCTGACGCGCGCTTGATCGGGTGTGATCAGGCCCTGCTTGAGCTGCCAGGCGATAAGTGTGTGATCTTCCGTAAGTTGTAGCGCGTCCCCGGTGCGAACTCGGTAGATGCGACTATCGCCGACCTGACCCAGGACCACGCTGTCGCCAAAGCGCATCATCGCGCTGATGGTCGTGCCCATGCCGGCCTTGCCGCGGTCGAGCTCGGCCATCGCGAACAGGATGTACGTGGCGGCCTGGACGGCGCCCTCCAGTAAGCGACAGGCGGCGCGCGCTTTCTCCTCGGTCTGCGGTCCGTCGAGCGAGAGCGTCGCCTTGCCGCGTTTGACCATGCCGTGAATGGTGTCGATCGATTCCTGGCTGGCGACTTCGCCGGCGGCGTGGCCACCCATGCCGTCGGCGACGACCCAGAGACCGAGTTCGTCATCACAAAGATAGGCGTCTTCGTTCACCGAGCGACGGCGTCCGATATCCGTACCCCCGTAGGAACGCATATTGTACGGCGTGGCCACGACTGGCATTCGTTACTAGGGTATCAATGTTTCCGGCCGGCGTAAGCACCGATGGCGCGGACAAACCCTTGCAGGCGGGCAGGGCTCGAAATAAGGTGCGCACATGAGGGCAACAGCTACGAGCTTGCTCGTCCGCGGCGAGAGCCCGGCACGGCTCGTCAGCTCGATTCGTGAAGCCGTCGCCGGGTTAGGCGCCAAGAAGCCGGCCGGCGGGCTCGTGTTGGTCGCGGGCGGAATGGCCACAAAACTCGCGGCGATCGCGGACGCGCTGGGTCGAGCTAGTCTGGGATTTCCGGTGCTTCTTGCCGCGGGCGCGGGGGTGATTACCGAGCGCGGTGAGGTCGAGGGTGAGTCCGCCGCCGCAGTCTTACTGTGGCTGGGTGGAGCTGCCGAAGCGTGGGCGGTTTCCGCCACTCAACCTGAACTGTGCTCCGTGGTGAGCCGCGAGCTGCGGGCGCGCAACGAGGCTGGGCGCAGTGAAACCGCGCTGGTCTTCCTCCGACCCAACGGCGTGCAACCGCACTCGATCGAGGCGCTCCACGGCTTGAAGGGCTCGCGCGTGATCGGCGCAGGCACGTTGTCCGACAGCGACGTGTTCGCGATCGACGGCAACGGCACGGTCAACACCGGTGCGGCGGGCGCGCTCACCATCCGCGGCTTGCCGGCTCCGATCTTGACCACGTCCCCCGCGTGCAAGCTGCTCATGCCCTTGCGCGAAATCAGCGCGGTGCGCGGCTCGATGGTGCTGGCGATCGACGGCGAGCCGGCGCTGGAAGTGTTGAGCACCGTTGCCCACGCCCTAGTCGATCAACCACTGGTGTTCGTCGCGCTGGCGACGGAGAGCGGGCAAGACAGCATGCGGCCTCCGCTCTTGCTCCGCGCCGTGCAGGGCGTCGATCCCTCGCGTCACGGCTTGATCGTATCGGAGGAGGTCAAGAAGGGCATGCGCATGGCCTTCGCCATTCGTGATGCCAGCGCAGCTCGCGCGGATTTCGAGATGCGTATCCGCGACGTCGCTCGCCAGGCGGCAGGCGCAGCGCCACGTTTCGGCATTTGTCTGAACTGTGCAGGGCGCGGCATCGCGCTGTACAAGAACCCCGACACCGATCTGCGCATGTTGAAGGCACGCTTCGGCGAAATCCCGTGGATCGGCCTGTTCTCGAGCTTCGAGATCGCGCCGCACGGCGAGGAGCCCGCGCTGCAACTGTATAGCGGCGTGGTTGGTCTGTTCACATCTCCGAGCTGATCCCCGAAGAGCCGTCGCATGCCCTCCCCCGCCTTGAATCTGACTCGACCGAAGGCGCGCTTCGGCGCGGCTGACGCCGTGCTCGCGGCGCTGGTGATCGCCGTGGTCGGCTTGATGGTCGTGCCTTTGCCGACCTGGCTGCTCGATCTGCTGATCGCCTCCAATCTGGCGGCTTCGGTCGTGATCCTATTGGTCTCGATGTACGTGAGCGAGGCGCTGAAGATCGCCTCCTTCCCGACCCTGCTGCTGATCACGACGCTGGTTCGCCTCAGTCTCAACGTCTCGTCCACGCGCTTGATCTTGCTACAAGCGGACGCCGGTGAGGTGATCCGCGCCTTCGGGCAATTCGTGGTGCGCGGCAACTACGTCGTCGGCGCGGTGATCTTCCTGATCCTGACCATCATCCAGTTCATCGTGATTGCCAAGGGCAGCGAACGCGTCGCTGAAGTGGGCGCGCGCTTCGCCCTAGATGCCATGCCCGGCAAGCAAATGGCGATCGACGCTGAATTGCGCTCAGGCGCGATTGACGGCAACGAGGCTCGCGCGCGACGGCGCATGCTGGTGCGCGAGAGCCAATTCTACGGCGCCATGGACGGCGCCATGAAGTTCGTCAAAGGCGACGTCATCGCGTCCTTGCTGATCACGGTCGTGAACATCTTGGGCGGCTTGGCCATCGGCATTGCGCAAAAGGGGCTCGAGCCGGTCGCCGCGCTCAAGCGCTATGGCTTGCTCACGATTGGCGACGGCCTAGTCACACAGATCCCGGCGCTCTTGATCGCCACCGGTGCAGGCGTGCTGGTGACGCGCGTCGCGAGCGAAGAAGCGGACACTCCGCTTGGCGTCGAGCTGTCGAGCCAGCTCTTCGGCCAGCCGCAAGCGTTGCGCGTGGGTGGCGTGTTCGTGCTCTTGTTGTCGGTGATCCCGGGCCTGCCCACGCTGCCGTTCGTGGCCATTGGTGCGCTGTTGTTGTTCGGCTCACGCGCTCGCAGCAAGGTGCTGCGCCGCGTCGAGGATGCGCCGCTGACTGAGGTGACGCCTCGGCGCGCCGGCAGCGCAGCCATGCGCTTCGTGCCCGCGGTGACCCCGTGGAGCCTCGAAGTCTCTAGCGATCTAGCCGGTTTCGAGGACGACGACGTACGCGGCAGCGAAGTGCGCCGTCCTGGCCTGCGCTCGGCGATCAGCGCCGTGCGCGAAATCGTATTCCGCGATTTGGGCGTGCCGTTGCCGCCCGGACGCCTATCAGAGAATGCGCAAGTGCCCCCGCGTCACCTGGTGCTCTCGATCTACGAGGTGCCCGCGCGCGTGTTCGCCATCCCGACTGAAGTCAGCGACGCTTCGATCGCCGAGTTCGTCGTTGGACAGACGCTCGCGGTGCTGCAAACGCGCTCGGTCGACTTCTTGGGCATCGCCGAGACCCAAAGCTTGCTCGATGAACTCGAGCAAATCGCGCCTGCCACCGTTCGCCAAGTCGTGCCCAAGCCGATCGCGGTCACGCTCTTGGCCGACGTCCTGCGCCGTCTGGCCGAAGAGCAGGTCAACATCCGCGATTTGCGGGCGATCTTGGAAGCCTTGGCGCTGGTCGGCAATGTCGAGCGCGATCCGTTGAATTTGGCCGAGTTCGTGCGTTCGCAACTGCGCCGGCCCCTGACGCATGCGCTCACGCAGGGCAATCGCGAGCTGTCCGTCGTGCTGCTCGAACCGCAAATCGAGGAGACGATTCGCGCCGCTGTCTCGCGCACTCCGGCGGGCAGCTTCTTGACCTTGGCGCCAGCCGCCGCTCGTGACGTCGTGGCGGCCGTCCGCCGCGCGCTCCCGCAGCAACGGAGTGACGCACCCCTCGTCGTCCTCACCCAACCCGATATTCGTCGCTTCGTGCGCAAGCTCCTCGAGCTGGATCTGCGCGACGTGCGCGTCGTGTCCTACGCCGAGCTCTTGCCCGAGGTCGCGATTCGCCCGAGTGGCAAAGCGACGCTCGCGGGCGCCTAGTCGCAATGCCGTTCGGTTAGCGCCTCAGCGATCGAGATTGGGATTAACCGCCGAGCCACAGAGAGCGCAGAGATCAGAAAAAGTTGGGTCCCCGTAGCGCCAGGTTGGTCTCGCAGAAAGCCCAGCTTCGACGAGCCAAGGAATCTCTCCGACGCACCTGCTAGCTCCGTTCATCGTCGTGAACGACGACGAATCTTACCGGCAAGGAGCGAACCCCAAATCTCCATCAGATCTCTGCGGCCTCTGCGTCTCGGCGGTTCAAAGTCAGGGCGTTCAGATTCGGCGCTGCACGACCATCTTGCGCGGCACGGCGCCGCTCTGCTCGACCATCTTCTTGGCTTCCTTCTGCAGCAGCGGATGGGTGCGCTTAGCCATGAACCCGCCCAGCAAGCGCACGTCGATCGTCAGCAGCTTTTTCAGCGACCGGCGCATGCCCTTCAAGTCATTGGTGTAGGCGTATGCGTAGGCTTGCGCGCGATAGAGCTGCGGGCGCAGCTGCTCGTACAGCGCATCCTCTGGGTCGATCACGCCCAGGAGTTCGACGCTCTTCTTGGCGTTGCCGGTGCGCGCCCAGGCCTCGCCACAAATGGCGGTGAGCATGGCGCGCGTTTTTGCATCCCGCTGTCGGCTAAGGTCGATGTTGTCGACCAACTGGCGCGCCGGGCCGATGTCGCCGAGCGTGAGGTGGATCATCGCGCGTTGAGCGCGGGTTTCGTCCGCGACCGCGCCCATCACCTTGGTCAGATCGATCTTTTCGAGGGTCGCCAGGGCCTTCTTCGGGTCGTCTTGCATCTCGAGCTGCGCTCGGGCGAAGACCGCCGTCGGATCGTTCTGCTTGTACGAAGCGTCGAGCTTTTCGAGTGCGGCCTTGCGATCCTCCGCGGACTCGACGCCGCTCAAGATGCTTGCGACGCCTTGCGCCTTCTTCGATTGGCGAATCGCCCAAATCACGACCGCCACGGCCAGCACGGTGACCAACGCCGGAATCGAGAGCGCGATCGCGCGCACGGTAGTCGTCTGCGCGAAGCCGGCCACCGAGCCGCCGATCAGCCACACCGCGGCCACAGGGATCGCGAGCCGGCCAATCATGCCCTTCAGCTGTTCCGAGCCCAGCGGGCTGTCGATTGCTGCTTTGACCGGGGGGCGCGAGCCGAGCGATTCCGGCTTTGCACCGTCCGCTTGGCGATCCGCTGCGCGCTTGAGCTTCCGAGTTTCGCTTGCCACGCTCGGCCTATACCCGGGGGGCAGCGACCAAGCAAGGTGGCTCCCCCCTCGCGTTGGCGAAATTGCGTCTTCGGCTCAGCTCTCGGCGCTCGGCAGCAAGCTATCTCGCGGCGCGTCGGGCATGGCCTCGTGTCGGAAATGGTTGAAGACGCCTTGCGTTAAGGAGAGCACCGGAACCCCTAACAAGGCCCCCCAAATGCCGAAGAAATGCTCGCCTGTGATCAACGCGAGCACCACCAAAACTGGATGGATCTTGGCCGCGGTGCCGATGATCTTCGGGTTCAGGAGGTTTGCCTCAATCTGGTGAATCCCAATGATCCAGATCAGGACAGAGAGCGCCGTCCATAGGCCCTGAGTGAGACCGATCATCACCGCTGGAATGGCGCTGGTGATGGACCCGAAGATCGGCACGATGCTCATGATGCCCGCGACGATCGCCAAAATCGGCCAGTACTTCAGGCCGAACAGCGCGAAGCCGATCGCCGAGAGCACGCCGTTCACCAGGCAAATCAGCAGCTGTCCACGAACCACGCCGGACAGCCCGCGGTCCAAACGCACGAGCAAGCGATCGAAGCCAATGCGCGAGCGCGGCGGAGGCAGCGAGCGGAAGAAGCCCACGATCGCCTCGCGCGTCTGCATGATGTAGCCAGCCACCATCAGCGTCATGAACAGCAAGAAAATGCTGCGCGCGATTTTCTGGATCAGCGTGTGGCCGAGCAAAACCAGCTCGAAAGCGTTGCGTTTGACGTAGCTCACGCCTTCATCGATGCCCTGATTGGTGAGCTCGGCGACATTGAAGCGCCCCGCGGGCTTGGCCTGCGCCGGCGCCACACGCCAGTGCCCTGGGCCGCGCTGCACGAGATCGATCCCTGAACCGACATCGACGTCGAACGCGCCGTCCCCGCGCGGATGCACTTGGAGCGCTGGAGACGGCTCAGTTGGGATCGGCGGAGCAGCCGGCTTGGTGCGACGGTGTTCGAAGCTCTGCACCCACTCTTCCACGCGCGGTCCCCAGGTCGTCGATGCGCCGTCGAGCAACGCGGGTGCGTCGCGCGTGAGCTTGGAGCTCTCCTCGTACAAGCGCGGCGCGATGGCCGCGATCGAGAAGTAGATCACGCTCAGCGTGACCGCGTAGACGAGCAAGATCGCGGCGGGGCGCGGCACCCGCGCGCGCTCGCAGCGCGCGACGAGAGGCGTCAGCACATAGGCGATGATCAGGCCCAGGATGAACGGCAGCAGCACGGCGCTGGCCCAGATCACGAAGGCCACAGCCAATGCTGCGCTAATGGCCAAAAAGACGACGCGCGGTCGCGTCCAGCCGCCCGAAGGACGACCCATCGGAGGGGTATTCAAGCTAACGGGACTGGACACAAAACCACCGAACCACCGGCATAACGTCGATGTTCCCCACAAGCAAGCGTGCACAAAAGCAAACGAGCCCGAGTCGGCGACGTTTGTCGCCCACCCAGGCTCGGCTGTCTCGTTGTGTTTTGGGGCCCCGGCCCCAAAACGATTTGTTCGGCTGAGCCTCGCGCGCTCATCAATGAGCGGCACGAGGCTCTCGCGACGCGGCCCTCAGTTCACTCGTCGTCCGAGGGCGGCGGCGGGGGCTGGCTTGCGCCGGCTTTGAGGCCCGCGAGCTTGTCCTTGAACACGTCGCCCAAGGTGGCACCCTTGCCGGTCGACTCGCGCTTGAGCACCTGGATGTGCTCCGCTTCGACGCTCTCGCCGGGGCGGCGCATGCTGAGGGTCACGCGACGGTCCACGGTGTCGAGGTTCTGAACCTCGGCCTTGACCTTCATGCCCGGGGTCAGCTCGGTGCCGTTCGGGATCTCGTTCGACGGGATCATGCCCTCGATACCCTCGACGATGCGCACGAACGCGCCGTATTCGGGAACGCTGAGCACGACAGCCTCTTCGACCACCGTACCGGGCTTGTACTTGCTGAACAGATCCGGCCACGGATCGTCCCAGAGCTGCTTGACGCCGAGGCTGACCTTCTTCTCGTCGTGGTTGATCGAGAGGATGATGGCTTCGACATCGTCGCCCTTGTTGTACAGGTCGGCCGGGTTGTTGACCTTGACCGTCCAGGACAGGTCGGTCTTGTGCACCATGCCGTCCACGCCCTCTTCGATGCCGACGAACACGCCGTAATCGGTGAGCGAGCGCACCTTGCCGCCGATCTTGTCGCCCGGCTTGTACTTGTCCGTGAACAGCGTCCAGGGATCGGGCTCGAGTTGCTTGAGACCGAGCGAGATGCGCTTGGCGCGCGAATCGACTTCGAGCACCTGGCACTCGACCTCGGCGCCCATCTCGAGCAGCTTGGACGGGTGCTTGACCTTCTTGGTCCAGCTCATTTCGCTGACGTGGATCAAACCTTCCACGCCCGGCTCGAGCTCCACGAACGCGCCGTAGTCGGTCAAGCTCATGACCTTGCCGCG
>Ga0164309_10000253_pt1 | contig 31771 bp, 25 predicted proteins | sample Whisoiple_247_MG_FD_109984 | JGI IMG/M metagenome (GOLD analysis project Ga0164309, IMG submission 109984) | Soil microbial communities amended with fresh organic matter from upstate New York, USA - Whitman soil sample_247_MG | ecosystem: Environmental > Terrestrial > Soil > Unclassified >...
CCAGCCTAGTCACAGATCTCGACTTGCGCCAGTTCGTGGCAGCTCAAATTCTGGAACCGGTCTCGGCAAACACACGCGGCCGCTACCTACACCGTGCCCTAGCAAAAACGCGGCCAGATTTGCGCGTGCGACCAATCGCGAACGAACTCGGCTGTTCTCGGCTGTTCTCGGCTTGCGCGCAAAGTTCATGCCGTGCGCGATCGACACAATTCGTGCCGAAAAAGCAGCTGCAGCGTGAGCAGCACAGTCCACTGTGCAATCGAGCGCGCGCATCCAGATCTGCCGTCGAGAATGAATCAACCGAGCCGCTGCCGGGGGGAGGGGGCGCTCGGGATCCAGCGACGCACCTCGTAAAGCGCCAAATTCCCGGCGCTGCTCCGCTCCCGCTCTCCAAACGTTCGGGACGCCGAAGGCTCGACGAACTGAGCGAGATCTTGCGAGCAGCGCTTGTAGCCGTGGGCTCTTACTCGGGCGTCCGTGCCACGCTCAGCGCCACGCACGCGAAGCCAATCAGCGCGAGCGCGAGCCAGGCGCTGGTCTGCGAAAGATCGGCGATGGGCGCGCCGCCCAGCAGGTTGCGCACGTGACCGCGCGGCCACGGCATGGCCAAAGTCGAGCTCCCCGCACCGAAAACGAAGTCGATGATCAGCGCCCATTTGCGTCCGCCACCGCGCTTGCCGAACAGCGAGGTCGCACCGAAGAACAAAGCGTAAACCGCGCCAGCGATCAGCGCGATGCCGACGCTCGCTCGGAGATCGCTCAGCAGTGTCGTCGAGTGCGGCGCGTGCGCGCCGAACAGCGCGCCAATCGCGAGTAGCGCGCCGCCGATCGCGCTGCTCAGTGCTGAAGCAAGCAGCACCCCGACCAGTGCCGCGCGGCGATTCGTGCCGTAGCGGGCAACGCCATCGACGCTGTGATCCAGACGCTTGCCATCACACGCGCGCTCGCTCACGAGATAAGCCAGCAGCGGTATTGCTATCCCGAACGCGGCTCCGCTCAGGACGTCGTCGGGCGCGCTGCCCGCGTCACTTTGACGCTCCAGCCTGCCGATTGCACCCAGCATGAGAGTGCCTAAGGAAAGGATGATCGGTGGTGCATTGCCGCGCAGGCGTTCGCGTGCGAGCGCGAGACCGGTGATAACGCCATTCATGAGGGCCTCGTCGCACTGCCCGTTGCCGCCGAGCGTTCGTAGTACGCGCGCGCGAGCGCTGCGCGGGCGGCGGCCAAGGCTTCGAGCGTCGGCGCGTCGGCCTTGAGCGCGGTGATGCGGATGACTTCGGCGCGCGCGTTGGCCACGACGCTGTGCGCGACGCGTTCGAGTTCGCTGCCGTGCACCAGGAGCTCGTGTCCGCCGGCCCATTCCACGCCCGAGATATCGGGGGCTTCGCTCAACCGCGCGGCCAAGCGTCGTGGTTCGGGGGTGTGCACGCGCAGGGTGACGGCGCCGAGCGGCGGCTGTGCGTACGCCGGCGCGATCCACGTGCCACGCTCGATCGCGCTCGCTTCTCCGCCCAAACGCGCGGCGTCCTCCATGCGCCTGGCAGTGCAAAGTACGATCGCCCCCGCGTCGCTCCGTTCGCGCAGCGTTCGCGTGACGAAATCTTCCTGCACGATCCCCACGAGGCTCAGCGGGTCGTGCAGCGCGAGCAGTGCCGGCTCGCGGTGACTCAGCGCCAAGCTCAGCGCGATCGCGCGCGTCTCGCGCGGCGTCAGCGCGGACACGCGCTTGGCGGCGAAATGAGCGAGCCCCGCGTCGTCGAGTACGCCCTTGCCCGAGCGCACCTCGCCGCGTGCGCGCAGCGCCAGCGCGATCGCGGCTGCAACGTCGCGCGCGGGCAGGAGCACCTCGCTGGCGCACGAGGACGCAATGCGTCGGCGCGTCGCCGCGTGCGACCACGGAGCGACGCCATCGAGTCGTACGCGGCCGGCAGCGGGTTCGAACATCCCGGTGGTGATCGCAATCAATGTGCTCGTGCCGTCGCCCTCGCTGCCGACTACGACGTGAGTGCCCGCGTTGAACGCGGCGTTGACGTACGCTAGCTCCGCGTGACGCACAGCTTCGAAACGGAGCTCACTCACGACAGCGCGGCTCCCACCGACAGCAACTGCGACAACAACCCGGAAAATAGCCGCGGCAGGCTTGGGTACCTGGGATTGGCAAGCGAAAGCAAGAGCGGGCCGAGCACGAACATCGCGAGCAGCGCCCGCGGATGGCGCGCTGAGAGCTCGGCCGAAAGCTGAGCCAAGAACGCGAGCGTGAGCCCCAGCACGCAGGCATAGACGACCACCGCGGGCGCGACCGCGAGCGCCCAGGATAGGCTGCTGCCGCGTGCCACGCCGACCGCGACGAGCAGCAATGCGGGAATGCCGACCAAGCGCGCCACGCGCAGGGTCGCGGCCGCGGTGCGCGCGCGGAACAGCGAAGAATGCGCGAACCCGCGCTGGAGCGCCAGCGCGCTGAGCGCGTCGCGCTCCGACTGCTGAGCCAAACTCTGCGCCGTGCCAAGCGCAGCAAGGCCGCCCACCACCCAAGACAACGACACGAGCGCCGCTCGCACGAAGCCATGAATCGCGGCCTCTCGCCCGTTACCGCGCGTCAACGAGATGACGAGCGCGTAGCTCACGAACACCCCGAAGGCATACAGCTTGGCCAAGCGCAAACCCGCGCCCTTCTGGCGGCTCAAATCGAACAGCGCGATCAGCGCGCGTTCACGCCGTACGCGCAGCCGAAACTCCGAGAGCCAAGAGCGGGGCGCGCTGAGGGGGACGGTCACCGAACCGAGTCTAGGGCCACTCGCACGCCGGGCGATAGCGCCGAAGCGCGCTCGAGCCAGCGTTCGGCGGCCGGATCGCCCAACTTTTTCAAGCTCACTCCGAGCGCATAGCTGGCGAGCGCGTCGTCTGGAGCGAGTGCGATGGCCCGCTCGGCGGCAGTGACGGCGGCGCGTGGCTGCCCGCGGGCCACTTCCGCCGCGGCCAGCCACGAAAGCGCGTGCACGGCCAGGTCCGAGCGCTCGTGCGTGAGTGGCGACAGGCGCGCGATGGCGGCTTCGTATTCGCCTTTTCGAATTTCGAGACGCGCGGCCAAGATTGCCAGTTCTGGATCGTCCGGAGCGGCCGTGAGCGCGTTCTCGATCACCGCGCGCGCTTCCGCGACGCGCTCCAAGTGGAGCAACGTGGCTGCAAGGCCGACGTGCGCAGCGGTCACCTCTGGCGCCACTTCGACCAAACGTCGGAATTGGATCAGCGCTTCTTCGTACAGACCACCGTCGTACAAGAGGTGCGCCAGATTCGCGCGTGAGGGCGCAAACCCGGGATCGACACGCAGGGCCTCGTAGTAGTTGGGGGAGGCGAGGTCTGGGCGCCGTTCGCGCTCGGCGAGGACGCCGAGGGCGTGGTGCGGCTGGGCGACGTCCGGGTTCAGCCGCCGGGCGCGGGTGAACAGTTGCCGCGCGCGTTCGAAATTCCCGCGCTGCAACTCGACCAGGCCCTGGTTGGTGAGCGCTTCCACGAACTTGGGGTTGTACTCGAGGGCCAGGCTGAAACGCGCGTCCGCCGTTTCCAGGTCGCCTGCGGCCAGGGCGGCCACCCCTGCCTCGTTCAGGGCCAGCGCTTTGGGCGGTAAAGGTGCCGTACCAGCGCACGCGAGACAGAAAATCGGCAGAGCCAGGGCAATCGCCGCGATTCGCTTCATCCCGTCCGGTCGGTCAGGCCCCGGATCGGTTGCGTACGAACGACATTCGGGGTACCCGAGTGCGCCCATGGTAACGGATTCCGAGCCCGAGAGCGGCGGTGTCGACGAGCAGAAGGCCTCTGTCAAGAAGCCCGTGGCCGCGAGCGAGAGTGAGCGCCCGAAGAAGAAGAAGCTCAAGCGCCCGAAGCCGCCCATCCCGAAGACCGAGGAGGAGATCGATTCGCCTTCCAAGATGACGGTCGGGATGCTCGGGATCCTCGGTGGGCTGACCGTGATCATGTGGGCCCTGGCCCGCGGCGGCTGCAACTATCACCCACCGAAAGAGACGCGTGTACCGCGCGTGGTCACGACCGAAGAGCTCGCGCGCGATCCCAAGAACGCGGCGGTCGAGTTGCAACAGCGTTGGCTCACGCATGACTTTGCCGGCGCAGCCGAACTCGCGACCGGTGAAGCCGCGCAGCAGCTGCAGCAAGACAAGGCCGCTTGCAACGCCGCCTGCCAAGCGGACAAGAAGGCGCTCTCGGAAAAGGTGCTGACCTCGGCAGTCGTGCTCGAAGCGAACATGATGGGCGCCACCGCGCGCGTCACGAGCGTCGGCTTGCCGGGCGGCTCGAAGACCTACTTGCTGCGCATGGAGCGCGCGGACTCGATTTGGAAGGCCACGCTGCGCAAGCCGGACGACGGCACTCCGCTGCCGCCGCTGCCGTCGTCGCCGCACGACATGCCCCTGATTCAGTTCAATCCCACGGCGAATCCCGCCGCGTCGAGCGCGCCCGCCGCTTCTGGGTCGGCCGCACCGGGCGGGCTGCCGCACATGATCAAGCTGCCGGTGAACGCGGCCCCCGCGTCTTCCAAGTAGGCTTCTACACGCACTTGCGTCGAGCACCGCGCGCTCGAGTCGCGAGTGCGTGTCTCGAGCGGGGGCGCTCGGACTCCAGCATCGCACCTCGCAGCCGGTCCGTGTTCCGCACCCGGACGTCTAGCGTAGTTCGTTCAACGCGCGCGATGTGCCCGTCGCGCCCGCTTCTTCTCGTTCGCCGCTCGGCGATTCTTCAGCACGAGCTGACTCGGCTCGATCACGCTCGAGCCATGGGCGTCGCGCTCGAACAACAGGCGGTCGCTCTCATCGCTCGCAATCACGGCGCGATCGAAGACCTTCTCCCCAGCGCGCCAGCGCTGCGCAGCGTCCTCGACGTGGAAGGCCACCGCCACGGCATTGGTCAGCTCGAACGCGCGCATATCCAGGCCTTCGTCTTCGCACGCCAAGTGCATGGCTCCGCGCGCCATGTCGTACAAAGCCTCAATCGCCTTCGGTCGCGGCACCGCGGGGCCCTCGCCCTGGCCAGTGTGAGCCGTTTCACACGCCGCGGCGTTCAGCGAGGTGTGGCTTCTGCAGCCGAGAGGCCGCGCCTGCCAAATCGTGCATGAGCCACTCGCCTCATCGAGGAAGTAGCAAGCGCGCCGCGCGAGCCAGCGATCGGTGATGGACAGCGTGCGCGCTTCGTCGGCTTCGTCCTGAAGCGCTTCCCCGACGCCTGGCAACTGCTCGGGTGTTGCCTTGTTTCGCAGGTACTCGGCGATGGCGATCGCCTCCGGCGGAGTCACCTCGACTTTGAGTCCATGACAGCAAAAGCCGCAACCCTTGTGGCACGCGATCCCCAGCTGCCAGCCGAGCTCGGACGCATGCGGGTCGACGCGCGAGGCCACGAACAGCGGCAGGGTGCCGATCTCCATCGCGCTGGACACCTCGCGCAACATCTGCCGATTGACCGCGCGCTCCTGTTCGAAAACGTCCCTCTGCGCGGGCGTGAGGCCGTGGGTGGAAAGTGTCTTCATTGCGGTCGCCGTTGCTTTGGCTCGAGCGCGCGCCAGCCAACGTGCGCGCGCATCGACGACACTGCCACCCAGGGCTGCGGGCGATGTTACAAACGCGCAACAGATGTGAGAACGCTCGCGCGGGCGTCCGACGCCCTTGCCGTGCGCTCAGCGCTCAGCGAGCCAGCTGTCGATCTCGGAGCGCGAGACCACACCGGCGGCGGAGTGGCGCACGGTTCCCTGCGCGTCGATGTAGATGAGCGTCGGCAGCATGCTGATGCCATAGCCGCGCGAGACGCTGCCGTCGTCCAGGGCTACGTCGAAAGGGAGCTGCCACTCGCGCTTGACGCGCGCGGCCGCACTCGGATCTTCGTCGACGCTGACGGCGAGGAAGGTCACATCTTTGTCCTGATGTTCACGAAAGGCTTCGGCGAGGCGCGGCGAGCTACGTTTGCAGGCACCGCACCAGCTCGCAAAAACCTCCATCAGCACCGGTTTTCCGCGCTGCGCGGCCAGACTCACGCGGCCGTCTTTGCCGGCCAACGGCAAATCGAACGCCGCCGCAGTGCTGCCCTCTTTTGGACCCGAAGAGTGGCGCACGAAATGCGTTGCCAACAGGTACACGCCGCCCCCGATCGCCGCGTAACGCCCGAGCTCGAACAGCTTGTCGCGGACGGCCCGCGCGCTCGGCCAGTTCACGGCGACAATAGCCGCCTACCCACCCCAAAACCCAGCAAGCCCAAAGCCAACACAATCAGCCCATGCGCGGTCCACAGGTGCCAAGCCTCATGGCTGGGACAACCAATGCCGACCGCGAGCGCACCCCCAACGCCACCCACGAAGCCCGCCAGAGTGCCCGACAGCCGCGGCGTGACCGGGTTGGTCCCGCGCCAAGCGAGCAGTACGCTGCCACCCACGATGGCGCCGAAGAGCAGCGCGATGAGCCCGCAGCTGAACGCATGCGACGCGCGCGCGCCGTGCGAAAATTGATCGAACGGGACGTAACTCCAGGCAGCGTACGAGAGGTAGCCCAGAAACAGCACGGGCAGGACTACCGCGACCGCGACGCGCACACTGCGCGAGCCGAGTAACCCACGGCGCGGCGCGAAGCCGACGTACAACACCGCAGCCTGCACCAAGCCCCACACCACGGCCCCGTACACGCCCATGCGCAACCCGAGCTCGGAGCGATGGTGGCGTACGCCGAACCAGTAGGCGTAGCTTGCGACGAGGCCTGACACGAAGAGGCACAACGACAAGCGACTCACGGCAGACAGCCCGCGTTTGGCGCACAGGTTTTTGGTGCAAGCGCCGCAGATCTTTGCGGACACGGCGTCGCCCGGTGCTTCTGGCTTCGGCCAGGGCAAATCAGCGAGCGGGTCGGGGTTTTGCGTGCTCATGATGTACGTGAGTACTGCTCGAGTTCTTTGCGCAGTTGAGTGTAACCGCGATGAACTCGGAGTTTTACGGCAGTTTCCGTCGCTCCCAAAACAGAAGCGGCTTCAGCCACACTCAGACCAGTGATTTTCGTGAGCACGATCGCTTCCCGGTAGTTCTCGGGTAGACGACCAAGTGCGACATCCAGCGCATCGGAAAGCTCCGCCGGTAGCGGACGATCGTCATTCTGCTGCTCTGGCAGCGAACCGTCAGGCGACAAATCTTCCGTCCTGACCTGAGCGGAGCGCCGCTCATCCAAAAACGAACGCCGTGCGATGGCAAGGATCCAAGGTAGGACAGGCGCTCCTCTCAAGAAGCTACCCCGAGCGCGGTGCACCTTGGAGAACGTGATCTGCAGCAAATCCTCCGCGCGTTCACGATTACGAGTTAGCCGGAGCAGATAGCCCATCAGATTCGGGGAGACGCGCCGATACAAGAGCTCGAACGCCTCCGCCTCGCCGTCGATATAGCGCTCCATGAGCTGCTCCGAGGTACTCTCGGACAGGGTGGGGCGGCGCTCCGACGTCAAGCCCGCTGCTTGTATCGCGGGCCAGATGCTGACGCTATAGCTGCTCACGGCGATTTAGTGAGGTCTACGAGCCGAACCGGCCCAAGGTTTCTTCACCGTTAATTTCGCTGTTTGGTGGGCAGATAGGCTTGCGAGCGGGAGCGCCCGGCCGCATGGTTGGTGGTTGCGCGCGGCGTCAAGCCGACAGCGTTTTGGATGCGCGCACCCGGACGCCGCAATGTGCGCACAGGCGTGGAGTGCTCGGTTACCCCGGCGCCCCTTCGTACGTCGGAGCCACGGGCATGACCGTCGCTCGAGCGCGTCGACTGTGATTCGAGTCGACCGTGACTCGAAATCGAGCGTTGACCCTTCAGATGAGCGACTTGAGATCGAGCATCTCTTCGACATCGGGAAGCAGTACGAGCTCGACGCGCCGGTTCTGCTGCCGGTCGGCGTCGGTGCCGTTGCCGGCGACGGGGTCGGTGTCGCCATAGCCCGCAGGGTGTAGACGAAGCGGATCGAGTCCGCCGCCGCCTTCGACCGGCACACCGGGCCGCGGGGGTTTTGCGTCCTTCGCCGGCAACGGTGAGATCAGATAGAGCAGCACTTGGCGCGCGCGCATCACCGACAAGCCCCAATTGTCGCCGAAGCGCCCACCCTTCAGAGGCTTGTTGTCGGTGTGGCCAGCGATCTGAAAGTAACGCCCGGCGAGTTGCTTGTCGTTCCGAATCACGTCGGCGACGGCATCGAGCACCTTGATCCCGTTGTCGCGCAGCTTGTCGTCGCCCGAGCTGAACAGCACGTCGCCGGGCAAGCGAATGACCATGCGGTTGCGACGAATTTCGACCTTCAAGCCCAAATCAGTGAGCTTCTTCAGCTTGTCGCGCAGCACCTCGAAGCGTTGCTTGATGCGTTCGAGTTGCGCCGCGCGCTCCTGGTACTCCTTGAGCGCGCGATTGACCTCTTCTAGGTTCTTGGCGAGCGTCTTGTTCTGAGAGCCCGTTTGCTCGAGTTGCTGGCTGAGCGACGACAGATCGACGCCCATCTTCTCGAGTTGTTCTTTCAGTTGCGCCACGAGTTGCCGTTGCTCGTCCAGCGCTTGCTTGTCGGCTTCGTGAGCGGCCTTCTCTTTGTCGCTCAGTTGCGAGAGCTGCTCGTACTTAGCGAGCTGAGCTTGCCATTCGTTTTCGTTGTGCCCGCAGCCGACCAGTGACAGCGCCAAGAATGAGACCGCACACCAACAACGCATCGCCTGAGATCCTCCGACTCGGAGCGTTCGAGCCCGAGTTCGGCCCGACAGTCGGCGAAGGCGGAGTTGCTGTCAACCTCGTGCGTCGCCCTGCGGCGACGACCGAGCAACCCGTGCGTGGAATCGGGGTGTCGTCGACCGGAGGCGCGACGGTTCCGCCGTCCGCGTCCATGACGTCGACGGTGTTCGGGTCGCTGCCAGTTTGCAACTCGTCGTAGTCGGAAACGCCGTCGCGATCGACGTCGCTGTTCGCACGTTCCATCGCTCGCAATGCGCTCCGTAGCGCGCCGACATCGACGGCGGTCGCACCGTTTCGTAGCACCGCACGCCCGAAGGGTTTCGTCGCCGTGCCGAAGCCACCCAGCAAAGTCTGGTGGCACAAAGTGCACTCTGGGGCCGCGGGCAACTGCCATTCGTCCTCGATGGCACCCGGGAAATTCTGAGAGGCGTGGGCTGCGCGCGGAAACGCGAGCAGGAGGCACGAGGCGAGCGTCCAGCGTGCGAGGTGGCGCGCGCTCATAGCGAAAAGTGTCCTTGCATCAAGAACGATAGTTCGCTCACGTGACCCGCAGTGGTGCCGATGCTGCGATAGATATTATCCAGGCGAATGTCCGCGTGTGGCGCAAAGAACCAGGCGTACGAGAGCCAACCGCCGAACGAGGTGGGCGCCGAGCTGACGGTCACGCCGCTGCCCTCGAACGTGCCCATGAAATGCAAGCCCTGCGTCGCTTCTACGTCGGCTTGCAGGTAGCCGACGACACCGCGAGTCTTGTACATGTCCTTCGGCGATTCGAGCACGTAGTCGAGCTCACCCAGCATCACCAGCGGTTTCCACGGGCTCGACCAGCGGCCGAATAGGCCGTGCGCGTGGCGCCACTCTTCCACCAGGTTCTTCGGGTCGATTTCCAAGTGCACGATCTTGCTGCTCGCGCCGAAGGTGAGGGTCGGCAGGACCGCGTACTCCGCAAAGGCGCTGTAGCCGCGTTGCCGAAACTCGTCCGGCCGGATCTGAAAGCTGCCGATGATGCCCATCAGCTCGCCTCGGAAGCGCTCGTCGGCGTACGAGACGGTCAGCCCATATTGCTGCTGATCGTTGATATTGGTGCCAGTCGAGTTGCGCGCCCACAGCGTGTGCTCGATGCTGCGCACGCCGAAGGGCAGGTTCATGCGGCCCGCGCGCAGCAGTACGTTTTCCGATGCGCCGAGCCACACGCCGAGCCAATGCTCGCGTGAGACCAGATTGTGCTCGGTATTGCCGGTGATCGCGGCGCCGAGCGCGCCCTCGGGCGCATAGCCGATCGACGCCGAGCCGACGAATCGCCCGGAACGGAGCGACGCTCGGGCGTCGAGCTGCATCCAGATCAGGCGCTGCTCGAGCGCTGCCCCTTCTACCTTGTCGCCCAAGGAGAGCGCTCGAATACTCCCGCCGAAGTCGAGCTCGTCGGGTAATGGCACCAAGCCGAACAGGAACTGACCCAATTTCGAATCGTCGTCTCGTCGCTCGAAGCCGTAGTGGGTCCGGAGCAGCGATTCACTGATGCCACGACCGTACTGCGTCGGGGCACCTGCGCCGGAGGGATCGACGTGGCACTGCGCGCACTGCGAGTAGCCGTGGCCAATCATCCAAGAGTAGGCGAAAGCAGGCGATTGCCAGCCAACGACGAACGCCGCCGTCAGCACCGCCCATGACAGGCGCCTGCGCACGCTCAGCGAGTTGCGTGTTGCCGGCAGCGGTCGATGGCCCATCGTGCGCGCACATACATCGTGGCTCCTGCAATCCGTGTGACGTTTGCGTGCCGATTCCCGCACTCGTGTTCTGTCGACACTGAGTCGACGATCTCCAATGATCTCCAATGGTAGTGTTGGGAATGGTCGGCGAATCCGTGCTCGTCGTGTTCGCGTAACGATAGGCGTGCTCCTTTGCCACCCAATTGACACGCAACGCTCGCTGGAGCGTGTGTATATCTGCGCTCGCGTCATGGGCACTCCCACGCCAGACCTAGAATCCGCACACGATCACGAGCTGGTGACGGACGACGAATTGCTCGTCGAAGAAGCGTCTTTGCCGCTGGCGAGTGACGCATCGGCACCGTCGCGCGGGCTTCGTGTGCACGAGGACGCGCCCAGTCGCGTTCTCGTCCGAGTCGGCGAAATTTTGGCTGGCAAGTACCGAGTCGAGCGAGTGCACGCCCCCGGCCTACTCGGGGTAAGCTGTGATGCAGAGCACTTGCAGTTGCGCCAGCGCGTGCTGGTCAAGCTATGCCCGAGTTCGCGCACGGGATCGGAAGGCGCGTCTCGTTTCCTCGAGAGCGCTCGGCTGGCTGCGCAGCTGCGCAATTCGCACCTGGCGCGAGTGCTCGACCTGGGCAGGCTCGATTCCGGCATTGCCTACGCCGTGACCGAGCACCTGTCCGGCACCGATCTACGAGGGGTGCTCCGCGTTCGAGAGTGGCTGCCGGTCTCGGAAGCCGTCGATTACGCGATTCAAGTCTGTGAGGCCCTGGCCGTCGCGCACGTCGCAGGTTTCGTGCACCGGAACCTGAAGCCGACGAACGTGTTTTTCGCTCGTGAGGGCGACGGCCGTCCAATCATCAAGGTGCTCGACTTCTGCTTGGTCGACGGCGCGTGCACGGACACGTCGGTCGTGATGTCGAGCGCGGAATCCGCGGTCAACTCGTTGGCCTACTTGGCACCGGAGCAAGTGCGCGATCCCAGTTCGGTCGATGTCCGGGCGGACATTTGGGCGATTGGCGCGCTGTTGCACGAATCGCTGACCGGCTCGCCGTTATACAGCGCGTCGAGCGTGCCCGGTATCTTCGCCGCGATCGCGGCGGACGACGCGACACCGATCACCCAGCTTCGCAGCGAACTGCCGCGCGAGTTGGAAGAGATCGTCCTGCGCTGTTTGGAGAAGGAACGCGACTATCGCTGGTCGGATGTCGGTACGCTCGCCAAGCAGCTCCGCCGCTTCGCTTCGGAAGAAGGTCGCGCCGCGGTCGAGCGAGTGGTCATGGTGCTCGAGCGCCGCCCGCTCCGCCCACGCACTTTCGGTCCGCCCGCGCTCGTCGAACTCGAGACCCCGCAACCTGTCGCGCCGACCGCGAGCGGCGCGCTGCCCGCGAGTCGTCGCTTGCTCGAACTCGGGCTCGCGGGACTCGCGATCATGGGTTTTTCGGTCGGTCTCGGGGCCTTCATCGCAATTCACAATCTGCCCGCGATTTTGGCGGCGCGGAGCGCAGCTTCGCGCCCGATGGTCGCGAGTCTTTCCCCGGCGCTCCCAGCGGCGCTAGCCGTTCCCCATGCTTCCACGCCGAGCGTCGCTGCCGCGCCGGTTGTCAGCCACCCGCCGCCATCCGCAGCGCGCGCGCTTGCACCACCTCCAACGAAGGCGTGGAGTCGGCCCGCCGCGAGCCCACCCGCCGAGCCGCCCGGAGCTGCAGTGACCACCGTCGTACCGCGGCAGACCATCGCGGCGGAGCCCACGGCGGCGTCCACCCAAGCACTGTTCGACAACGCCAACTGAAATCATGACCCTTCGTGCCCCCCAGTTCTCGTGCTTGGCCCTCGTGTCGCTGCTCGCCGTCTTGCACGCACGGACCTCGTTTGCACAGCAAGCGGGCTCGCCCGCGCCGCCCCCGGAAGCCGCGCCGCCCGCGCCCGCCAAGACCGAAAACCAGATCAAGGCGAGCGAACTATTCAACGAGGCGCGCAAGCTGGTCCAAGCTGGCGACTACAAGCAGGCCTGCCCCAAGTTCGAACAGAGCGCGAATCTGAACCTCGGCATCGGCGTGCAGTTCAACCTAGCGGATTGCTGGGAGCACGTGGGCCGCAGCGCGAGTGCGCAGGCGCTCTTCGTGGGGGTCGCCGCGAGTGCGCGCGCAGCCGGGCAAGCAGAGCGCGCGCAAGTGGCGCAGGCTCGCGCGGACGCCCTCGAGCCGCGCCTGGTTCGTTTGCTGATTGACGTGAAGTCGACCGATCAAGGTTTGATCGTGCGCAAAAATCACATCATCGTCGAGCCGAAGGTTTGGGGTGCAGCCACGCCCATCGATGCTGGCGAGTATCTGATCGAAGCCACTGCTCCCGGCAAGAAAGATTGGTCGACACGCCTCGTTTTGCCGGGCAGCGCGAGTGAAGTCGTGTCGGTCACCGTGCCACCGCTCGAGGCGGCTGAGGCGGTCAAAGCGACGGTCTTGGTGCCCAAGGAAGAGCCCGTGAAGGCTCCGCCGCCGGCCCCGCCGCCCAAAGATCCCAAGGCTCAACGGCGCAATACCTACGCATACGTGATTGGTGGACTCGGCGTCGTGTCCGTCGGCGTCGGCACGTTCATGGCGATCAAATACAAATCGAAGAACAGCGATGCCGAAGCGATTTGTCCGAGCAGCGTCAACTGCTCGGCCTCCGACATCGAGCGTCACTCGGACTTGGTCTCGGACGCAAAGACGTTTCGCACAGGTGCCTTCATCGGTTTTGGAGTGGGCGCGGCTGCGCTGATCACCAGCGCGGCTCTGTTTCTCGCGCCGTCGTCTTCGACGAGCACTGCGAGCGTTCGCGCGGCTCCCTTCGTGACCGCCGACGGATCGTGGGGAGCGGTGGCCGCGGGCCATTTCTAGTCACGCGCACTCGCACACCGATCGTCGAAAACGCTTCGAGTTCGTCATCACAATATCACGGGCATCGTGCGCTCGCGTGCTATGGACCGGCGCAAGTTCCGCGGGCGTCGCCCGACGTGCATTCGACATGTGCTCGTGTCTCAGGAGTTGAAGTGATGCGCACCCGTAAGGAAACTCACCACGCGCTCTCGGTGCTGTTCGGCGCTTTGCTGGTCGCGGCATTTGCAGGCTGTTTTTCCGATCCGTCGTCGACATCGCCCAACCGCCCTGGCTCCGCCGGCACAAGCAGCCTCGGTGGTGCATCCGGCGCTGCTGGCGAAGAAATGCAGGACGACGGAGGCAGCACGGCCATGGGTGATGCGGGCGCCGCTCCTCGGAATGGTAAGTGCCTCCCTGTAGTGGGCGAGTCCTTCCCCCAACGCTCGTCGATTTTGTCGCAAACGGTGCTCCCGACGCAACGCGAGGTCTTCGTCGCAGACCTATACACGAAGTTCCTCTCGGATTGCGGTGCTTGCCACGCCAAAGGCCAGGGCCTCGGTAACTTCAAAGTCCCGGACAACAGCGGCTACGCAGCGGTGTTGAAGGCCTACGTGCCCAAGATGCTGGAGCGAATCCAATCGGAAGATCGCAATTTCGCGATGCCGCCGTTGCCCCCAGTCCCCTACTCGAAGCTGGCCAAGGGCGACTCCTTACGCGCGTTGGTCCAGCTGATGCAGGAGTGGTCGGACGCTGGCTTCAGCGATCCATTTTACGAGAAGCTCTCGCCCTCGGTCAGTCAAAGCCCGTACGCCATGAGCACCGAGCAAGGGCTGGGGTTCACCAATATCGGGACCTGCGTTCCGGAGGGAAATTTCCCCTACGCGAACGACAAGAAGGCCATGGTGGCCTTGGATGAAGCGTTCGCCAAGCGCGTGGCCTCCACTGACGTAAACGCCGCACCGGAGGACAAGCTCGGTTTGCCGGTGGAGTTGTCCGACACCGATCTGACGAGTTTCGACTCCGAGGTATTGGCGCGCACGGGTTTGGTCGCCTTCGTGCCCACCTATCCTCTTTGGTCCGATGACGCGGGCAAGCTGCGCTACGTCCGCGTGCCATACGGCAAGTCGATCACGTTCGACGCCAAGACTCAGCAGTTCACCATTCCGGACAACACCCGTTTTTACAAAACCTTCATGAAGGAGGTCACGGACAAGAACGGCAGTAAGCGTTGGCGCAAGCTCGAGACTCGTCTGATTGTCGCTCGTCACGACTCGACCAGTCCGAAGGACGTCGCCAACTACAAGCCCCAATCGTTGTTCGGTACCTATAAGTGGGATGAAGACGAAACGCGCGCCACGCTGGTGACGGACAAGCTGCGCAGCGGCGAACCGTTCACCGACCAGATGTACGAGTACACCGTCGACGAGCCCAAAGCCGAGGAGATCCGCGCGAAGATGCCGGTGAATCTCTCGGAAGAGCTCGAGTACAATCAGGTCGCCCGCCACTGGGCAATCCCCGGAAAATCGCGCTGCATCCATTGCCATGAAGGCAGCCTCAACGACAACTTCATCCTCGGCTTCACGCCGATGCAAATCAATCGCCGCAAGCTGGGTGAGGGTGGCGTGTACGAGGCGCCGAGCGACGACGAGCTCGGCCAACTGCAGCGTCTGATCGACCTCGGTGTGATCACGGGAGTGAAGTCGAGCGACGACATCGTGAAGCTCGAGGACTCACAACTCGGCGCGTCGCCCCCTCGCGAAGCGAGGAATGACGCAGAGCTCAAGGCACAGGCCTACCTACTCGCCAACTGCGCGCACTGCCACAATCCGAACGGCTTCCCGAGCGTTTCCAACCCGGAGCTCACGAACGTCTTCAACCTTTACCCAGGCAAGCGAGCAGGTGAAGCCGACGTTGGCGGCGTATTTCAGTTCCCGCTCGAGACGTACAGCCCGCGCATCAATCGCGTCGTGACCAATCCGACCGACGATACACGAATTGCCTATATCACGCCCTCGCTGCACGACATCGAAGGCCGCGGTGCCGATGGGGACGTGCCAAAGTTCGTCGACAATGACGATCCAAACTCGTCGGAGGCGAGGAAGTTCGTCAGTGTCCCGTGGCGCAGCCTCATCTATCGCAACGTTTATACGCCCTTCACCTACGCCGACGCTAGAATCGTCTACCCGCACATGCCATTCGATTCCGCGGGCCACGATTGCCGCGCGGCTCAATGGCTCGGCGCATGGATGGTGAGCATCCCCGCGGTACGGAAGCACCCGGAGCTCCCAGAATCCTGCGTCGACGTCACCTGTCAGGACGTGGACGCGCAGCCATACGTGGAAGTGCTGCCTGGCGATCCGGCGTACGCAAAGGCGGCGAGCGCGGCCAAGCAGCGCCTAGCCGCGTTCACGAACGATCCGGAAAACACCCGTTGCGTGGATAACTCCGACATCGTTGACCCGCTGGTGTTGTCGGGCAAGGCCAGTCGACCGCGGGACATCTCGTACAAGAGCTTCCCCGAGCGAGATGGTGTTCCCGATCATGCTCACTGGGTGATCACCGATCTGACCGAGCGAGCCGGCTTGTGGACGCCACGCCGCGACGATTGGAAATCGATCCTGGTCGATCACGAATTTCCCGCCCCGCCGACGGACTCGATCGCGAGGCAAGCCTTCGAGGATCAAAAGGCGATCGTCGATTTGCTTGGTTCGAAGCACCTTTCGGACGTCAAGTCTTTCGCCAATGCCAAGTTTCCGCTCGCTCTTTGGCAGAACAAGCCGAACTGCAAGTTGGACTCACAGCGTACGGTCAAGTCCTACGCAGCGAATGAACGGCCGCACTGGTTCGACAAGTCGAACGCGGATCCCGAAGCGCATGTCTTCCAGGTCCACCCGGGGCAGGCCGTGTTCGACATGATTTGCATCAATTGCCACGGCCCCAACGCTGACTCTCTCGGTCGTCAGGCTGACTTGCTGCAAACCATGACTGGCGGCCGATCGCGCGTCGCGAATTTCCGCAGCGGCCTGTTCAATCCGGCTCCTCAGGACGATCCGTACGACAAACCAGACCTCGGTCTGCTCGTGAATCGCCCGCGTGTATTCGGCCCTTACGCCTCGGCGGGTGTGTCCACCGACGATTGGGGCGCGCGCTACCTCGCTTGGATGGCACTCGGTGGCACCCAGGCTGAGATTCCGCAATTGGTCTTGGACCAAGTGTCGATCACCGGCGACGCCGGCTTGAATCGAACCACTTTGCTATCGGCGACGGGTGCGAACATGCTGCAGGTCGCGCAAGGCGCTTGTTTGGCGGTGGAGGGATACGCTGGCGAGAAAGGCACTCCCCCGGTGTTCCACTTCCGCGAGCGTGAGCTGAAGAACAACCCACTGATCCCCCTCAACGGCGATCAGGAGCTCTGGCAGCGGATTTGCGCGCTTGCCAATCCCCTCATCGTCCGCGCGATCACCCCGCGTTTGGATGCCGACGGGAACCCCTTGGACGACGGCGCGCTGCGCGCGTACGCAACTCCGGTGTGCGACAGCCAGGGCCAGCCAACGCCCTGCTACCCGCGGGACGCCGCGGTTGGCAACCAATTCGGGGAGACCGTGAGTAGCTTGGATCCGGCTAGCAATACGTTTGCCTGGTGTTTGTCGAGTGGCTTCGGCTCAATCTCCGCTGAAAAGCTACAAGCGTTCGCTCAGGCAAATCTGCACGACGGCAAGCCCTTGCCCATTTGCCCTGCGAGCTGGGAAGCCAGCGTGACCACGATCGACCACCTGGCAGACTCCAAGGTTTGGGCCAATCGCGGCGCAATCAACGCCGGGTTCTTGGTGTTCGACTTCTTGGACAAGTTCATCAAGGGCGAGATGGGGCACGTTCGGTACAACGAATGCGAGCTTCTGACCTCCAACTGAGCGCGACGACCGTGAGTCGGCCGGTGCGCGTCGGGGAGCTCCTGCAGCGAGCGCTCCGGCTGAAGTTGCAGCTCCTATGGTTCGGCGTGATTCCGCTGCTCTTGAGCGCGATCACCTGGCGTTATTTCGTGCCGCACTCGAGCAGCGCCGTCGGTCTGGAGGGCGCATTCCGGACCTTTGCGCGCGAGCGCGGCGTGCTGCTCACGCTGCTCGTGTTCGTAGCCCTGTCTTCGGTGCTGCGTTATTGGCGCATTTGGCTGCCCGGAGGGCGTTATCTCTCTTCGCTTCCGAGCCCGCTCGTGACACGAGTTCCGCGTCGGCACATCGCTGCTTGCGAGTCGGCCTGCGCGTTGCTCGTCGCGCTCGATCAGAGCAGTGCGCGACGCCGTATTGCGGACTCGAGTCGCGAGCTCCAAGAGTCCCTTCGGGCGGCACGACTGGAGCTCTCAGCTCTCCTCGGCGCTGGCAAATGGAGCAAGGTGCCCGCGGTTTCGGACCAGCTCGAGCAGTTGGCTCGGCCCCTGGCGCAGCCGTCGAGCGTGAAGAGTAGCCTTATTTTCTTAGCGTTTCTCGGGGTGGCCGCGCTGCTCGCGCTGCACATGCGAGCGCGCTACTTCCAAGCCTACGACGTGATGGGCACCTCCATGCTGCCCACGCTCACTCCGGGTGAGGTATTGGCTGGTAGCGTCGCCGCCTACGGCCGCAGCCGGCTACCCCGACGGGGTGAAGTGGTCGTGCTGCAAGCGCTAGTCGACGGTGTGCCACGTGAAGTGGTAAAGCGCGTGATCGGCCTGCCCGGTGACCACATTACATTCAACGGCGTGCATCCCATCATCAATGGTTGGCCGGTGCCGCTATGTGAAGTCGGCGCCTACTACAGCCCGAATGACGAGACTGCACAGGGCGGCGATCCGAGCGCGCTGTTGGTGATGGAGTTTCTGGAAGGGGAGGCATACCTGACGCTGCAAGCGACGCTTGCCCCACCGGTCGCCGATTACGTCGTGAAGCCGAATGAGATCTACGTGCTGGGCGACAACCGCAGTAACAGCCGTGATTCACGCAGCTTCGACCGCGGTGCACCGCGTGGGTTCCCACTCGAGGACCTGAAGGCGACTGTCGCACGCACGCTCTTTCGTCCTACGGCTCGCGGCGATATCGATCTCCGCTCGGCGCTCGAACCGCTCGGTCCGAGTGTTTATTTGGACGGAGCGGACATCAGTGGCATCCGAGGACGCGTTTCGGGCTGCCTGGCGCTTCGACCCAAGAACCCCATCCCACCGCGAGCAGCCACCACCGCGCTTGCTCTCCAACCATGACTGACCCTGCGCGCCATTCAGCTTCGACTTCGCGTCGCGGCTTTCAACTGGGTCTCGTCGGTGCGTTGGTGATCGCCAGTGCCGTCGCTGGTGTCGCGGCATGGCTGCTGTTCTTGCCGCCTCAGGAGCCCAGTCGTCTGACGAGCCCCGCGCCTCGCCCCGCGCTCTTGGACAAGCCGCACCGACATCGAGCGGCGTCGGAGCAGAATGGCACTCCGAGCGCGCGCTGATCGGCGCTAGCCCGTGTGTCAGCGCCACGAAGCCTTGCCCGATCGAAACTCGCTCGGCTCGAGAAGCGTTCGATGCGCGCACGCTCGGCCAAATGCCAATCCGCTTGGTCGCTCATTCCGGAATTCGGAGATTGAGTCTGATATCCGAATGACGCTCTCGAGTCGGCTCGATTAGCGCTCGGTGAAGACCACAAAAGACCCGCAAAAATAGCGATCTTTCTGGCCTGTTTCGCACTGAGTTCGTGGCCCGCATCTTGCTGAAGGGGGGCACAGCGCCCGACAGCTCGGGTGATCCTGTTTTTGGAGGATTCAATGAAAAAGACGATGGTGATCGCTACCTTCTTGGCTGTCGGCGCCGGCTCCGCCGGTGTCAGCGCCCTCGATATTAAGGGGTCCGATACGCTCAAGGAATTCACGCTCAGCGTGATCAATTCCGCGGTGTGTCCGGCAGCTACCAGCCTCACGTACCTCGGCGGTGGCTCCGGCTCCGGCGAGACCGCGATGACGACCAGCCCGATCACGCAATCGGTGGCCCCGATGTCGCGCTTCTTGCAGGTCGGTGGCGCCACCCCGAACCTCGCCGAAGGCGTTGCGTACGCCGCTGACGGCATCACCATCTCCGCTTCGAAGGCGCACTCCGCGTGCGATGCGAACGCGATTTCCGGCACCGGCTGTACTGCGCAGCCGGGCGGCCTCCGCCAATCCGGTACGCTCAACAGCGGTGCCTACACGCTCGGCACGGCTGCGGTCGCCGGTTGGCGCGACGTTCTGCGTCTCGTCTACTTCGGTCTGGAAAATGGCACCGGTTCCAACCCGAACCCCGCGGCGACGCCGCCCCTGCGCAACTGCGCGGGCGCTGTTCGCACGGATCTCGTGAACAACTACGGCAACCTGTTCCAAGACGCGGCTTGCGGCACCGGTGGCTGCACCCAGCTCACGCACGCCTGGCGCCGTGACAACCTCTCCGGCACCACGGACGTGTTCCGCGAATTGGTGTTGGCCAAGTCCTACCCGTTCTGCAGCAACCGCTTCAATAGCGATCCCGTCGCTGATTACCCGACCGTGCTGAGCACGGGCGCGGCGTTGTTCGACGACGCCTATCAAGACTTCGACACCATCCGCCGCCCTTGCGTCGGTGGTGCTTCGGGTCAAGGCGCGTTCTTGCCCGCTCCGACCAACGGCGGCACGGTGCAACCGAACTTCGCCGCTGCTCCCGCTGAACAGGTCTGCGGTCCGCGCGGTACCCTGGGCTTGGTCCTCGTCGTTCGCGCGCCCGTCGGCGCGACCGGTGACATCGCGGTCACGGATGCGTTCCCGACGAAGCCGTGCTTGCGCGGTACGTTCAACCTCGGCCCCGCGCCGAAGGTTCCGGGCAGCGCGACGCGTGACACGCTGTGCCCGAACGGCGACGTTCCACTCGGAAACGTGGCTTCAGACTACAACCCGGCGACCGGTCAGGTCGTGGGTAGCTCCGGTCTGTGCTTGATCCCGTCGGCAGCTGACGGCGACTCGCAGTGTATCAACGGTCGCAACAACCTGCCGGCCGTGATCGACCCGCCGAACCCGGCGCTGGTTGCCACCGACGGCCGCGTGTACAACCTGCACATGTACGGTCCGGGCAGCACGCCGACGTACAAGTCCGACATCGAGGTGGGTAAGACCCCGACGAGCCAGACGAACCGCCAGATCGTTGGTGACTTCTCCCGTATTCACTCGACTCGCACGATGCTCGCCGGCACGGCCTCCACCTGCCCGGGCACCGCGAGCAGCGGCCGTTGCTGCGACAAGTTCGACTCGACCGACCAAATCGGCTGCTTGGCTGCTGCCGACCCGTGCTCGATCGGCTTCAGCGGTCGCACCGCCATCGACCAGACGCTCGTTACCTCCAGCACCACCGAAGGCGTGTTCGGCGCTTCGCTCGCTGGCGTCGGCAATCGCCAAGAGTGCATCGCGAACGTGAGCTACCCGCTGGCACGCAAGGTGTTCATCAACTCGATCCCGGGCTTCGAGAACGCCACGGCGGCCGAGCAGGCGTTGGCCAAGTGCTTCTCCGGCAATGTCGCCGGTGGCGCTTCGCAGTTCGCCAGCTTGCTCTCGGCGGGCGGTCTCTTCCCGCTCAGCACCGGCCCGGCTTGCCAGACGTTCGTCGCTGGCAGCGGCGCGTGCGGCAATAACCCGTCCGGTATCGCCCCCTGATAGCGACACGCGAACCGTAGTCTGAAACGGTTCTAATCAAGGCGCGCTTCGCAAGAGGCGCGCCTTTTTTCACTCCATCGCAGCATCGTCCTCGTCGTGCGAGAGAGTGGGCGCTCGCGAGCCAGCAACGCACCTCGAAGCGCGCACTGTTGCCGACGGGTTCGGCCACGACGGGTTCGGCGATTGGGGCGCCCGCGTGCCCGAGGGCTGCTCAGGCCAAGCGAGCGCCGAGGCGCTTGCGGAACCAGAGGCCGAAGCCGAGCGCGAGCACGAGTGCGAAGGCGACGGCCAGCGGCAGCGCATAGCGCACGGTGAAGCGCGCGGCGCGTCTGCCGACCGCGCTCTGCTCTTCGGTCATGCGATCCATCACGTCGATGCCCGGCGTGGCGATCGCGCCCTGGCGCGCGCTCGCCAAGATGGTGCGCGCCTGCGCGTAATCTTCGCGTTTCATCGCGACTCCCCATTGGTAGATGGGAAGTTTGGGATCGTTGGGCGTTTCTTTGGCGACCGCGGTCGCGCATTCGTCGAGCCGCTTCACGTCGTCGAGCCGCTCGGCGAGGTTGCATTGCACTTGCAGCCCCGCCGCCATGCCACCCTGCTCGGCTTTCAGGTGCGTCGCGATCTCACTCAAATCGTCAATTTCCTGGGGGGCTAGCGCGCCGGGCCTTGCCAACACCAACTGCGCGTAGTGCAGGTAGTCACCGATCTCCAAGCCTTCTGCCCCGAGCGCTCCGCGGCACATTTGCAGTGCCTTTTCGAGATCGCCCGCCTTTTCATAACCCTCGCACGACTTGCGATAGCCAATGGCGCGATCGGGCACCGCGACCGACATCGCCTCGTAGTACTTGCCGACGCTCATGAAGTCGCCCTTGGCTTTCGCGCGGTCCGCTTTGTCTGCCAAGTCCATCATGTGATAGCCAAACTCCATCGGGTTCCCGTCGCGCTGCGCGGGCGTGGGCAGGCTCTTTTTCGGATCCGCGTCGTCGACGGGCCACTTGCTGAGTGAACCATCGGTAGGATTGCCTTGGCCCGGAGCGTCTGCTGGAGCATCCGCAGCGAGCGCGGGTCGAGCGAAAGTCTGTGTGGCGCCGACCAAGACCAAGGCCGCTGCCACACCGAGCACTCGGCGTTGCTTGCGACGACGCAGCGGAGTTCCGACCGCGTGGGCAAGCGTTCCGAGCAAAGCCGCACCGAGTCCGGCCCAACCGAGCCAGGCCCAGTTCGGCAAATGAAAGCCGTCCAAAGCGCGGCGCGCGCGCAAGGTTTCGTAGTGTCCGGGGGCGATGCGCTCTAGTTCGACGACGGCTGACTGCAGCATTTTCTCATCTCCCATTCGCTCGGCGATCTCGGCTTTGGCCGCCAGACCCCAAGGTTGATCGTCTTGCCGGCGCTGTGCGGCACTCGCAAGCTGCGTGGCGAAGAACAGGTCTTCGGGGCTGGGCGGCACGGACATCAAAGTGGTCACCAGCGCGCGAAAGACCGGCGCGGACTGCCGTTGAGTGATGGCAGCCTCACAGGCGGTGATGGCCGTTTTTCTCTCGCGCAGCTCGGTGAGCGCTTGGCAATAACGGCGCAGAGTCAGCGCGCTCTCGGGTGCGCGCTCGCTCAATCGTTTGAACGTTGCAGCGGCGGCGCGGGTCGCGCCGGAGCGCAGTTCGGCCTCGCCGCGCAGCAGCGCGGCAACGAACGTCGGATCACGGCGCTCCAAGGTCGCCAGATCATCGCTGTCGAAGCCATTGCGTTCCCACTCCCCGGTCGCCGCGTGCAACCGGGGAGTAGTCAGAGCCAACATCGACAGCGCGCACGCGCCGCGCAGCCACTTCATTGCTCGGCCGTCAGTTGAGCCCGCACTCGGTCTTGCAAACCTCTTGCTCGCAATCGACGCGTGCCAGCGCGACACCGCCGCCATACTGCGGGCTCTTCAGGCGCTGCGAGATCTGCGTGAAGCTGGTCGTTTCGAGTCCGCGTTCGATTTCGGTCTTGCACACGCCGTTCGCCAGCCCGTTTTGGCAATCCGTCGCGTTTGCCGTGCCGCAGTAGCATTTGATGATCGCGTTCGGGCTCTTCGCGCAACCGGTATCGCGCACGCAGTCGAGGACTTCATTGCACAGCATGGCTTTCGGAACGCCGGCTGCGGGAGAGCCGGCTGCGGCGTTCGTCGTCAACTGAGAACAGTTCACGAAGTCGATGCACTCGTTGGCGTTGTCACAAGCGAGGCAGGTCGCCGAGGTAATGGCCTTGCAATCCTTGCCGCAGTTGTTGACCGTGTACTTCGGATCGCAGACCTCATCGGCTTCCACGACGTTGTTTCCGCAAACGGCGCTGCTGCTGCCGCCGGACATACCGCCGGATCCGCCGAGACCGGCCGAGCCCGCGTTACCAGAGGTGCCGCCACTGCCCGCCGTGCCATTCGAGCCAGCGCTCCCCGCGGTCCCGGCGCATGCGGAGCCCGCCGTCGGTGCGCCCGCAGCCCCGCCCGAACCGGCCGCGCCTCCGCTTCCGCCCTTGCCGGCGCTTCCAGCGCTGCCGGCGCTTCCAGCGCTGCCGGCGGAACCTGCCGAGCCGGCAGCTCCTGCACTTCCGCCTTTGCCCGCGCCGCCGGCAGAGCCCGCCGCGCCTCCGCTTCCGCCTTTGCCCGCGCTGCCTGAGGAGCCAGCAGAGCCTCCGCTCATGCCCGCGATGCCGCCGCCGGACATGCCGCCGCTCGACATGCCGCCGTTGCCTGCGCCGCCGTTGCCGCCATTCTCGGCGCCAGCTTCGCCAGAGCCCGCTTCACCGTCGCCCGCGGTCCCCGAACCGGACTTGCCGCCGTTGCCGGAACCCGCTTTGCCGGTGCTACCGCTCTTGCCGCCGTTGCCCTTGCCGGCCTCTTCGTCACTGCCGCCGCCGCCCGCCGTGTTGCCGCCGTTGTCATCGCTGCCGCAGCCGACGATCACCTGACAGCTCGCCAACGCTAGGAATAGCGCGGCCGCACCGACGCCAAGCTTCTTCGAACCCTTAGACTTCGAACTCATTGTCGAGAACCTTCCGTAAGAACCCACTCAGTCGCGCTGTGCTTGCTGGCGTCCATTCCGCCCGTCATCCGCCAGTCCCGCTGGTTCCACCTTTGCCGCCGCCACCGGCGTTACCGCTCCCGCCGTTGCCACCGCCGCCGCTCGACGTCGGAAAACAGACGTCGAGGCAGTTGTCGAGCTCTTGGCCGAGCTCCCTCGCGATTGCCGATATCGTGCCTGTCTCGCTCGGATTCAGCAGCAGCGCGGCGAGCTGAGAAGGGTTGAGGCCGCCCGCGGCCGCCGTCAGTTCTGTCGCACAGGGACCCGGAGTCGCCAGGGTTCCTTGCGACGAGACGACGCCATAGCAGGACGGGATCCCGTTCAAGGCGCAACGAGTCGCGTGTGCACACTCGACTGCCGCGCTGCACTGAGCTGCCGAAACCGTAGAATCACCCTTCGGGTTGACGAAGCACGTTGCCGTCACCGTCGGATCTGCCACGGCGGTACACTTTTGGCATTCCGTCTGCGATTTGCCGAGCACGCATTCGTTGGCACAAAAGCCGGCGTCGCAGCTGCCGTAGTTGAGCGCGGCGAGGCCGAGCGCGTATTGCGGACTCTTTTGGCGCTGCGCCAAATCGACGAATGTCCGCGACTCCCCTGCGGCCGCAATTTCTTCGGCACAAGCGCCATTGGGCATGCCGGGTAGCGCGCAGTCGGCCGCGCTCGCGCTGCCGCAGTAACATTTCGCAAGCAGCGCCGATGAGTCGTACCCTGCGCAATTGGTCCGCTTGAGGCAAGCGACGAGCGCAGGGCACAGGACGTTCTTCTTGGTGCCAGCCTTGGGCCCGGTCTTGGCTACGTCATTGGGCGGCAGCAGGCCGTCTCCGTAACAATTTTCGTAGTCCGGAAGGGTGTCCGCGGTCGGACCACCGCATACGTTCTTCTCACACGTCTCACAGATATTGGTGCACGTCGGGGAGCAGCTGTCGCCGAACACGGTATTGCCGTCATCGCAGGCTTCGCCGGTTTCGACTTTTCCATTGCCGCACATCGGGCCCGAACCGCCCGTTCCGCCACTCGCTCCTCCCTTGCCCCCGCTCGCGTTGCCGCTCGAACCACCAGCTCCACTCGTTCCACTGGTCCCGCCCGTACCGCCAGTACCACCCGTACCGCCAGTTTCCGGCACGCTCGAGTCACCTGCAGAGCCGTCAACGCCGGCTGCGCCAGCGAGTTCCGATTCTCCTGCCTGTGCGCCTTCACCGCCCTTGCCGGCGCGCCCCGCGGAATGGCTCCGACCGCTCTGGCCCGCGTCGTCGCCCATGGGCTCGGGAGTGTCGTTGCCGCAAGCGACGAACACACCGAGCGCGAGGAAGAGAGCCGCGCCGAGCTGGCCTGCCGAACTAGTCCGAACGGCGAGCGGAGCACCAAATTTCGTCATGGACTCGATTCCGATCAAATGGAAAGTAGTGGCGCGCCGATCTGCACTCGGCAGCTCGGGCGGCGTCTGACTATCATGTAGGTAGAGGGTGTTCAAGGTGAGCACCGGTTGCTTTGCGTGACTTCTCTGCGGTCAACTCGTGACCAATTCGAAAGCAGCGCAGTCGTGTCTCGACTGCACTGCCGTATTCCGAATTTCGAATGCTCAATCACCGAAATTCGAACATCGCTCAGGCGCACTCCGGGTCCGATAAGCACGGTCGCGCTGCGCGTCTCAGTTCGATTGCGTGGATGATTATCGGATGAACCAATCCCTGTGCATTCCTAGGGATTGACGAGGAATTGGCGTCTACGCCGACTCCGAGCTCCTGACACCATTCCTTCACATACTCGGCACGTAGCCCAATTGCGCGCGTGGTACAGGGACGCCCGCATGATTCATCTCGGTCGGAGGAGGTTCGTCGCTGGCGCAGCGGCCCTGCCCGTTTGTTTGCTCGCGCCGCGAGCAAACGCCACGTTGATGCGTGGTTTACCGCTGCGCGCGTTGTGCGCTCACAGCCGGCACATCGCGCTCGTCAGCGCGCTGGAAGCGCGCTGCGTCTCGCTGCCGATCGCTGGCCGTCCGCTGATCGTCACCGAAACGAACCTCCGCGTGGAAGAGTCTCTGTCGAAGGCTACACCGGAGCGCTCGGAAATCACGGTTCGCACCTTGGGAGGCGTGCTCGACGGCGTCGGGGAATTGGTGCACGGGCAAGCCGAGTTCTCGCCGGGCGTGCGTTGCGTCGCGTTCTTGACGCGCGCTGCGGATGGCTCGTTGTGGGTGACGGGTATGGCGCAAGGTCATTACCCGCTCGTCGCCGCTGGCAATGAGCCAAAGCTCGGCGCAAGCCCGCACTTGCCCACGTTGCGCGACTTCGAACGCAGCGCGGTGCACGGCTTGGTGGGTCGGAGTCTGAGCCAGGCGCGCGAGCTGATCGCTCGGGAAAGTGCTCCATGACCCAGCGCTTTCAGCGCGCAGCGTTCGCGATCGGGTGTGCGCTGCTGTGGTTCTTCGCCGCGCGCGGGGCGGGGGCTTTCTGCCAAGCAACCACCTGTGATCCGCGTAAAGGCGCGTGTTCGACCAACGCCCAGGGCTGTTTTACCAGCGGTCTGCCGCTCGCTTGGCTGAGCAACTGCGTGACCGTCAGCGTGCAGGGCGATGGATCGCCGAAACAGCACATCGACTTCGACGCCGCGCGCGTCAGCGTCGAGCACGCATTCGCTGCTTGGACGAGCGCGACTTGCGAAGGTGGTTCACCCTCCATCTCGGTAGTCGTCAACGGGCCCGTCAGCTGCAGCCAATCCGAGTACAACTCCGATCGCGCCAACGCCAACATCGTCATCTTCCGCGAGGACACTTGGCCGTACGCCGGAGGTGAGGATGCGCTGGGGCTGACGCTGATTCGCTTCGACCCGGACACTGGCGCAATCTGGGATTCCGACATCGAAGTCAACGCGGTAGACGAGCCGCTGAGCGTCGGCAATCCAGTTGCTGGCTCGGTCGATCTCGCGTCGCTGCTCACGCACGAAGCCGGGCACCTGTTGGGTCTCGGTCACAACGTGTTCGACGAGACTGCGACCATGTTCCCGGGCTATCACACGGGCAGCATCGAGCTGCGCTCGCTCGCAGACGACGACATCGCCGGGATCTGTGAGATCTATCCGCCCAAACGCAAACCCAGCTCGACGAGTTGTGAGCCGCGACACGGCTTTTCGGAGTTGTGCGGCGACCAGCAACCCGCATCGGCTCCCTCGACGTCGAACGAGTCGGACGGCGGCGGATGTTCTCATGCGCGCGCTTCGACGCAGCATCCGCCCCTCGTTTTCGGTTTCCTCGCGGCGCTTTGGCTATTCACGGTTCGACGTTCGCGCGCGCTGCGTCGCCGACCGCGCGCAGCTACGACGCCGAACAATCACCACCCGCGCAAACAGCGCTTCAGTCCAACCCGAATTGCTGCAGCTTCTGGTTCAAAACATCCACGCTGATCCCCAAAGCCTCTGCGGTCGCCGACTTTTCGCTGCCATGTTTGCGCAGCGTTTGCAGGATCGCTTCGCGCTCCAGCTTCACCAAGGCCTGGCCTCCGAGAGCTAGCTGCTTCAGTGAAGGCGCGCTGGGGACCATGAACAGCAAGTGTTTGGGCTCGAGCGTATCTCCCTCGACGAATGCGCTCGCGCTCGCCAGCGCGTTCTTCAACTCACGCACATTGCCCGGCCAAGATTGCGCCGCCAAAATTGCGTAAATTTCGGACGAGATGCGTAATCCCGGTCGCCCCACGTCCGCGAGCAACGCTGGGATCAACAGCGGCAAGTCCGCGGCGCGCTGCCGCAGCGCCGGAACCGGAATGACCGCACCACTCAAACGGAAGAACAAATCTTCGCGAAACTCCTTTTCCGCGACGCGTGCCGGCAAGTCGCGATGGGTGGCGGCGATCACGCGTAGATCGACTGGCCGTTGCTGCTTGCCACCCAAGCGCTGGACACTGCGATTCTCCAAAGCGCGCAGCAATCGCGACTGAAGGCCGAGCGGCAACTCGCCGATTTCGTCGAGGAACAGCGTGCCGCCGTTGGCTCTTTCGAATGCGCCCAAGTGGGTCGTGACTGCGCCCGTGAACGCCCCGCGTTCGTAACCGAATAGTTCGCTTTCTGCCAAATTCGTCGCGACAGCGCCACAATCGAAGACCGTGAAAGGTCCGTTACAGCGCGGGCTGTGCTCATGAATTGCTTGCGCGAGCACGTCCTTGCCAGTTCCAGTCTCGCCTACGAGCGTGATCGTGAGCTCTGTTCCGGCGAGCCGGCTCAGCGTCGCGAGCACCTGCTGCATCGAAGGGCTCTGCGTGAGCGCGCGGCCGAAGCGCGAGGGAACGATCGGCCCGTCGACTCGCTTTGGTCGCACAAATCCGGCCTGATCGCCGTCGGTGCACTCACGAACTTGGTCCAGTCCTGTCGAGCTCAAGTCGCGTCTCTCCGATTCCACCATGGTTCTGCGGCGACCCAACCGGGCATTCCGCTGCTTCGTGCCCTCAGTGACCCGAAACAGAAAGCGGAACGCGTTCGCTAGCCTCCGTCCTAACACGGTCGCGCTTCCACGCCGCGTTACGTTTCGGTTCTTTGTGTCGCTGTGGATGAAAGCATCCACTCGTCGACCACACACGGCGTCTCACTTTCGCACGCTCGACGTGCGAGCGCTCTCGACGCGGCTTTAGAGTGGAGCGCCCGGCATGATTGAGGTATACCGAGCGCGATTTCATGGATGGTAGTGCAGCGCTCAAGGGGCTCACTGGGCTCGGGCTCGCCGTCGCACTTGCGGCGTGTGCAGTCGACAATCGCCAATTGAGTTCCACGGGGGAAAATGCAGGCAGCGGCTCTTCCGCAGGGATGAATTCGTTCGGCGGCGGCGCCGCACAAGACGCTGCCGTGGCGACGCCATTGCCTGTTTGTGAGTACGGCGTCGAAGTGGAGGATGGTTGCGAAACACTCGTCTCCAACCCAGGGTTTGCACGTGATGCCGCTAGTTGGAAAGCGGAAGACGCCACGGTCACGATGACCTGGTCCGCGACAGATGCGGGAAACAACGATGACTCCGGTTCGCTCTCGGTGCTGAACTCTTTGTACGGCGCTGCAGACGGCATCGCTTCGCGTGCGGCTACACAGTGTTTGCCAACCCACTCGGGGCAAGCCTACGGCTTCGGGCTCGACGTGTTCATCCCCGAGGGTCAGGGTGAAGGGCTCGACGGCGGCGACTACCATGCCTCGGCTGGACTCAGCGTCATCTTCTTCACTTCGAAGCGCTGTGATGAATTCACGTTGGCGAGCGCAACCTCTGATCTGCAGGAAGATGCCGGCAAATGGGCGCATCTCGAAGGTCGCGCCGTGGCGCCGCAGAGCGCCGAGTCGATGTTGGTCCGCCTGGTGACGTTCAAGAATTTCCAGGAGTACAACTTCGAAGCGCGCTTCGACAATGTACTCGTGAGGCCCGAGTAACGCATGACCCTCCGACGAGACTTGGGGGCTACGGCCTGCTTCGCTTCCGCCTTGATGATACTGTCGAGCGCGAGCTGCACGCCCGACGAACGCACGTTGGGCGTCGGTCTTCGCGCGTCTGCACCGGGCGATGCGGGTAGCAGCGAGAGCGCAGCAGGCAACTCGAACGAAGGCGGCGCTTCGGGCTCCGCCGGTGAAAGCGAAGCCAGCACCCAAGCAGGTGAATCCGGGGCAGCCAGCTCGCCCGTCGCGGGCAGCGGCGGAGGTGCGTCGTCGAGCAGCGGAGCGGCCGGGAGTACCGGAGCGCACACAGGGGGTACTTCCGGTGTTGCCGGGGCCGCCGGTGCAATCAGTGGAGATTTCGGCGGACAGGGAGGTTCCGGAATCGGGCCGTGCGGTGACGGCGATCACAATGGGATTGATGATTGCGCCGAGAGCCTCGTTCAAAACCCGAGCTTCGACAGCAACGTCACGCCTTGGACATCGGGTGAGTGGAATGCGAGCAACGCCGGCGCGGCCAGCTCCTCCGGCTCGCTGCTGGTAGTGAATGACTTGCCCGTGATCGCGGATACCGGATTCAATCTGAAGGCCGCCGAGCAATGTGTCCAGGTAACAGGGGATTTCATGTATCGAGTCGCTGCGCGAGTGATGATTCCGCCGGCGCAGGGCGCGGGCTTCGCTGGCATCAATCTTTGGATCTTTGCCAATGACGGTTGCAAGGGCACGTACGTCACGGGCTTGTCGCCAGCCCTCACCCAAACGACCAACGCTTGGACGCAGCTCGATGCAGAGTTCAAGATGCCCACCGCCGCGCGATCCATGGTCGTGCGCTTGGCCGCGACTCGCCCGTTTGCCCAGGAAAAACTACGAGTCTTGTTCGATGATATCGTGGTGAAACAGCAGCTCCCGTGAGCCGCGCATTGCGCGGTTCGTCGCGCGGAGTTAAAAGCTTCCTGGTGAGCCGCATGCGATTGCTTCCATCGACATTGGGCCTCGCGTGTTGCGCGTTGCTCGGTTGTGGAGCGAGCGATCGATCACGAATCACTCCCGCGGATGATGGCGTGGTCCAACTGAACGTCGATCCGAGCTTCAACGAGTGCCCCACCTTCACCCAGTCGCTGGTCATTCCGCAGGCGATCCCGCCGCGGTTCTCTGCCGCACTAGTGGTGATCGCGACCGATCCCGACGGCCCGAACGCAGCGCTCGACTACACCTGGAGCGCGTCCTCTGGCGCTTTCACGGACACCAAGCAGCCGACCACGCGTTACGGTTGTGAGGCGCGCGGAAGACAAATATTAAATCTCGATGCCGTTGATGCGCGCGGCTGCCAATCGCGTCTCGCGATCGCCGTCGATTGCCTCGACGAATGACTCGTGTTCGCGGGTGACTCACGCTCGTTCGCTGAGCGTCGATTTCTCGTGTGCGCAGCATTGGAATCCTGCTGGCCGCAATACCAATCTAGAAATCGAATTGCGGTCTCCGGTTTTCGAATGCTGTCCTGTCGTGGATCGAGTTGGGGTCCATCGTGAATTCTACTGAAATATCCAATAGATAGGTTCAGTATTTCGGGCCTGAAACGGGTTGGCCCGGAGCTTGAATAGGTGGGAGGTCAAGCGCTCGCCAGACTGCAAGCGCAGTAGTCATTTTGGAGGATATCGTTATGAAGTTGCTAGCCAAAGTAGGATCGCTCGCGTTGCTCGCGGCCGTTGCAGGCGGCGTCGTCGCTGGTTGCTCCGGCTCTGAGACCAAGTCACCCGGTGCCGCCAAAGAAGGCACTGCCAACAGCGTCGGCCTCGCGCTGCAGCCCGTCGCTGGCGTGACGATCAACACGGTTCACTTCGTCGTCACCAAGGCGGGCGTTGCCACGCCGGTGCTCGAAGGCGACCTGCCGACCTCCGGCACCGCGTCGACGTTCAACGTTGGCTTGCCGATCCCGGTTGGCACCGACTACACGCTCAGCTTGAGCGGCGTGTCGGTCGAGAGCGCATCGATCACCTGCACGGGCTCGGTGGGTCCGTTCGCCGTGACGCCGAACCAGACCACCAAGCTGACCACGACCTTCGCCTGTACGGACGCGAACAAGGGTGCCGTGGACAACCACGTGACGGTGACCACCGATGCGTGCCCGCGCCTCTCGGTAGACTACCTGGTCGTGACCCCGAACTCTGCCAACGTCGGTTCGACGATCGGCACGTTCAGCAAGGCCACCGACCTCGACGGTCGCCCGATCACGTACGCGTGGAAGATTGGCACTGCGTCGGTTGGCTCGTTCGCCGCCGCGACCGCCGCCAACACCACCTTCACCTGCAACGGTGCCGGTACGGACGTTCCGCTGACCATCACTGCCAACAACGGCCAGTGCAGCAAGTCCCTCAC
>Ga0164309_10000254_pt1 | contig 31744 bp, 23 predicted proteins | sample Whisoiple_247_MG_FD_109984 | JGI IMG/M metagenome (GOLD analysis project Ga0164309, IMG submission 109984) | Soil microbial communities amended with fresh organic matter from upstate New York, USA - Whitman soil sample_247_MG | ecosystem: Environmental > Terrestrial > Soil > Unclassified >...
CGGCCTCGAGCAGCTGGTACGTGCCGATGATGTTGGTGCGCAGGAACGGCCACGGGTCGTGCAGCGAGTTGTCGTTGTGCGACTCGGCCGCGAAGTGCACGACGACGTCGCTGTTCTTCACCAGGTCGTCCACGATGTCGTGGTCGGTGATGCTGCCCTTGGCGAAGGTGACCTGGTCCCACACCGGGGCGAGGCTCTTCTCGTCGCCCGCGTAGGTCAGCGCGTCGAGGACGGTGACCTGGACGTCCGGGTGCTCGCGCACGACCTGGTGCACGAAGTTGGAGCCGATGAAACCGGCACCGCCGGTGACGAGCATGCGCACGGGAGATTCCTCCGGGTAGACGAGGCGAGAACTCTACCGGGACCCGGCGCCGCCCCCGGCGCGCAGCCCCTTGGCCTTCTGCTTCGCCGCGCGGTACGCGGCGCGCTGCCGCGAGCCCTCGGGCGCGACCTTCGCCGCGGCCCGGGTCGCGAGGCGCGCCACCCGCACGACCGGGTGCATCCGGATCGAGCGCAGCTCGGCGTCCAGCTCGGCGACCCGCTGGTCCAGGCGCTGCGCGTCCGCGATGGCGCGGTGCGCGTCGGCCAGGTGCTCCGCGGCCGCCTCCCGGGCGGCCTCGAGCAGCGTGGTGACGTGCACGAGGGTCATGTCGGCGCGGCGGCGCAGCTCGTGCTCCCGCTCGCCGAGGGCGGTCAGCGACAGCGGCACGCCGAGCGCGACGAGGAAGTTGGTGCGGTGGCGGTCCACGCCGTCCTCCGGGCTCTCGCCCTCGGGGGACTGCTGCACCGCCGCCTGGAACGCCGCCTCGCGGTCGATGGCGGGGGACAGCCAGTGGCCCTCGTCGTCGAGGCCGACCATCGGGCCGATGCGGCGCGCGACGTCGCCGACGGTCTCGCAGCCGGGCAGCCGCTCGGGGACCACGCGGTTCGCGAGGGCCACGGCCAGCCAGATCACCCCGCGGGTGACCACGTCCTCGCGGGTCGCCTCGGCCGACGTCCACTCCTCGTCCACGACGAGGAGCTCGCCGTCCGGGCCCACGACCAGGTTGTGCGGCAGCAGGTCGACCGGGGCGGGGCCGCCGGCCTCCAGGCGGGCGTCCAGCATGGCGGTCCACTTCTCGAGCAGCGGTGCCAGGGCCGCGAGCGGGTCCTCGGTGGCGACCGCGTCGAGCAGGTCGACGCCGTCGCGGAACGGCACGACGGAGCCCGTCACGGCGACCGGGCCCTGCTCGGCGTCCGTCAGCGGCCGGCGGTCGAACCGCAGGCCCTCGTCGTCCAGCCGGAGCGTCGTGCGCTGGAGGTAGCGGCTGCGCCGCCCGGTCGAGAAGAACGCGCCGGCGCTGCCCGCGGGCCACAGGTCGGGGCCGTCGCCGGGGGTGCGGGCGAGGACGACGAACGAGTTCCCGGTGTCCGTGGCGAGGCCGGCGTCGACGAACGACCGCCACAGCAGCGCCTCGTCGGCACCGCGCGCCCGGGGCGAGGCCCAGTCGGGGCTCGGGAACGCGGGCACCCGGTGCAGCAGCGAGCGGTGCGCGGGCTCCAGCGCGGCCACGTCGAGGACCGCGCGGGTCATCTTGTAGTCGGGGAAGGCGACCCGGGTGGTGGGCTCGAGGCCCGCCGTGCGCATCAGGCCCTCGAGCGCGCTGCGGTCGAACGTACGGGCGGGGCCGCCGTGCGGGTACGACTCGAGCGAGTCGAACACCCGGTCCGTGTGGTCCTCCGGCGCCCCGGCGAGGTACTTCGCGCCGAGCTTGTTCTCGATCATCAGCGCCAGCGTGCCGCCGGGCGCGAGCCGGGCCGCGATGCCCTCGAGGAACGCGCGGTACGGGGCGTCGTCGCGCGAGCCGCCGCCGACGTACTCCAGGACGCCCACGACCACGACGACGTCGTAGACGGGCTCGGCCGGCACGTCGTCCAGCGCGCCGACGAACACCTCGACGTTCGGCAGGTCGCGCGTGCGGGCCCGCGCCACCCGGGCGCGGGACGGCACGGGCTCGAGCGCGTCGAGCTGCGCGCCGGTCTCGCCGAGGTACCGGCTCACCGCGCCGCAGCCGGCGCCGATCTCCAGCACGCGGGCCCCGGCGGGGATGTCGAGCGGCCGCACGACGTTCGCCCGCGCGGGGTGCACGTGGTACTGCTGCGCCCACCCCTCGGTGCGGGAGAGCAGGGTGTCGTCGGTCGACCCGAGCTCGTCCTCCGCCGCGGCCGTGACGATCTCGTAGAGCGCCTCCTCCGCGCCGTCGCGGTAGGTGGACTCGACGTCCCGCAGGAGGACCCAGCCCTCCTCGGTCCGGTCGCCGAGCGACCGCAGCGGGGCAGGGGTGTCAGACGCCATGGAGGGTTCCGTTCCGGGGGAGGGCGGCCACGAGCGCCACGGACGCTACCACCCCGCCTCAGTGCGCAGGCGGCGCCGACAGGGGCCGCGGGGGCGGCGGCGGCACGAGCATGGCCTGCACCGCCGCCCGCGGCACCCGGGCGGTGCGCGCGGTGCGGGCGCGGGCGGCGAGGGCGCGCGGGAGCAGCCGGAGCCACGACCCGAGGGCGCGCCAGCGCAGCGCGGTGCGGGACCACGGCTCGTTCCGGCGCAGCGTGGTGGACAGGGCGGTCACCACGGACCGGGCGACGCACCGGGCGGCCAGCCCCGCGGTCGCGTTCACGGTCAGGGTCAGCAGCCGGTTGCGGTCGTTGTGCAGCAGGAACAGGGGAGAGCCCTCGACGGAGGACGCCGCGTGGATGTGGTCGACCCGGGCGCCGGGCACGTGCCGCACCCCCCAGCCGGCGCGGCGCAGGCGCCAGGACAGGTCCGTGTCCTCGTAGTACATGAAGAACGCGCGGTCGAACGTGCCCACCTCGGCCAGCGCCTCGCGACGGAGCAGGGCGGCCGCCCCGCAGAACCCGAAGACCTCGGGCTCGGGCGCGTGCGTGCGGGCGTCCTCGAGCCAGCCGCGGTCGATGCCGTACCCGTCGGTGGTGACGAGGTTGCCGGTGGTGTTCACCAGGCGCACCGGACCCGCGTCGTCCGCGACCACGCGGCCCGCCGGGGTGTCCAGCACGCCGGGACCGTCCTCGCCGGGCGCGGCGTGCCGGTACGGCTGCTGCAGGAGCACGGTCGCGTTGAACGCGGCGACCCGCTCCGCGCCGGGCTCGGTCGCCGCGGCCAGCAGCTCCTCGACCGCGTGCGGCTCCGCGCGCGCGTCGCTGTTGAGCAGGAACGCGAAGGGCGTCGCGAGGCGGTCGAGCGCGAGGTCGTTCCCGCCCGCGAAGCCGAGGTTGCGCGGGCTCGCGACGACCTCCACCCACGGGTAGTCCCGGCGCACCAGCGCGAGGGTGTCGTCGTGCGAGGCGTTGTCCACGAGCACGACGCGCAGCCGGTCCCGGCCGACCGTCTGCGCGGCTAGGCTGTCGAGGCAGCCGGGCAGCAGGTGCGCGCCGTCGTAGGTGACGACGACGGCCGTGACCTCCGGTCCGCCCGCGCCGGCCCCCGCTCCCGGCGCCGCGCCGCTCACGCCGCCACCAGCCGGCCGTAGACCGCGAGCGTGGCCTCGGCGCAGCCGCGCCAGGTCCACCGCCGCGCCCACGCGCGCCGCGCGGCGCGGTCGTCGGGCCCGTCCGGGGCGGCCAGCGCGGCCGCGAGCGCGCCCGCGAGGGCCTCGGCGTCCGCGGGGACCGCGAGGAACCCGTGCGGGCCGGCGACCTCGGTCAGGGCGGGGATGGTGGACGCCACGACGGGCCGGCCGGCGGCGAGCGCCTCGAGCACCGGGAGCCCGAACCCCTCGTCCGAGGACGGCAGCACCAGCGCCCGCGCCCCGGCGACCAGGCGGCGCAGCTCGTCGTCGGCGAGCCAGCCGGCCGCGACGACCCCGGGGTGCGCGTCGGGCCGCGGCGCCGCGCCCGCGGGGCCGGCCAGGACGAGCGCGGGCCCGCCCCGCCCGCCGCCGGTCAGCTCCCGGTGCGCCGCGACGAGGGTGCCGACGTTCTTGCGCGCGGCGGCGGACCCCACGTAGAGCAGGTAGTCGTCGGGCACGCCGCGACCGGCCCGCCAGGCGGCGTCGGCGGGCTCCGCGGTGAACCAGGGCTCGTCCACGCCGAGCGGGGTGACGTCCACCCGGTCCGCGCCGAGCCGGTAGTGGTCGCGCACCGCGGCGGCGACCGCGGCGGTCGGCGTCACGACGTGCGCGCCCCGGCGCAGGGCGCGCGGGACCAGCGCGGCGTACGCGGCGTCGGTCGGCGCGACGGTCCGGCGGTCGAGGTACGTGAGGTCGTGCACGGTCACCACCGCGCGGGCCCGGCGGGTGGGCGGGACGACGAAGTTGGTGCCGTGCACCACGTCGCCGCGGCCGGCGAGCAGCTCCGCGGTCGGGTGGTCCGACCGGAGCCAGGCCTCGCGCAGCAGCCGGGCGGGCACCCGCGGGCCGACCTGGCGGACGCCGGGCGGCAGGTCGGGCACCCGGTGCCGCCGGGCGGACCACGTCGTCACCCGGAACTCCGCGTCGGGCCGGTGCTCCGCGGCCGCCGCCGGCAGCGCGGCCACCAGCTCCTGCACGTAGCGGCCGATGCCGGTCCGCTCGCCGAGCAGCGGAGTCCCGTCGAGTGTCACCCGCATCACCGGCCGATGGTCTCACGCCGACGTCCTGCACCGACGCGTCCCGGGCCCGGGCGGCGGACGCGTACACTCCGAGGGTTGGATTCCCGGACGGTCACGGCCGCGGGACAGTCGAGTGATGGGTGCTACCGCGTGGGCGTGCTGACCGACGTCAAGGAAGTCCTGGGCGCACGGGAGCTCCTCCTCAACCTCACGCGGCGCGAGCTGCGCGGGAAGTACAAGGGGACCGCGCTGGGCTGGGGCTGGTCCCTGGTCAACCCGCTCGCCTCGACGCTGATCTTCACGGCGGTGTTCTCCGTCGTGCTGCGGGTCCAGCCGCCGATCGGCGTCGACGGGCTGAACAACTACGCGCTGTTCCTGCTGTGCGGCCTGCTGACCTGGAACTTCTTCTCGGGCGCGCTGAGCAGCGGGATGGGCGTGCTCACCGGCAACGGCAACCTGATCAAGAAGACGTACTTCCCGCGCCGGCTGCTCGTGGTGTCGAACATCATGGCGCTGTTCGTGACGTACCTGATCGAGATGCTCGTGCTCGCCGTGATCTTCCTGGTCTTCCGGGTCAACGTGCTGCCGTGGATCCCGCTGGTGCTGGTGGTGATGCTGCTCACCGCGGTCCTCGCGCTCGGCTTCAGCCTCATCCTGTCGGTGGTGAACGTCTACTTCCGCGACGTCGCGCACTTCGTGGCGATCGCGCTGCAGATCTGGTTCTACGCGACGCCGATCATCTACCCGATCACGATGGTCGAGGCTACGCGGGACTCCGCGGGCTGGGCCGGCCGGTTCCACATCGCCGACATCTACCTGGCCAACCCGATGGTCGGGCTCATCGAGGCGATCCGGGACATGTGGTACTCCGGGACGATGCCGGACTTCCGGCTCCTCGGGTACGTCGCTGCCCTGAGCATCGTGCTGCTCTGGTTCGGGAACTACGTGTTCGGACGCCTCGAGGTCCGGTTGGGAGAAGAGCTGTGAGCGCCGCCGTCGAGGTCAACCACCTCTCCAAGCGGTTCCGGATCTACCACGAGCGGAACCAGTCCCTGAAGGTCGCCCTCATGCGCGGGCGTCGCGCCAAGTTCGACGAGTTCTGGGCGCTCAAGGACGTGGACTTCGAGGTGCCGACCGGCAAGACGTTCGGCCTCGTCGGGCACAACGGCTCCGGCAAGAGCACGCTGCTCAAGACGATGGCGCGCATCCTCGTCCCCGACCGCGGCGGCGTCGAGGTGCACGGCAAGGTGTCCGCGCTGCTCGAGCTGGGCGCCGGCTTCCACCCGGAGCTGTCCGGGCGGGACAACGTGTACCTGAACGGCTCGATCCTCGGGCTGTCCCGCAAGGAGATCGACCGCCGGTTCGACGACATCGTCGGGTTCGCGGGCCTGGACGAGTTCATCGACACCCCCGTCAAGAACTACTCGTCGGGCATGTACGTCCGGCTGGGCTTCTCCGTCGCGATCAACGTGGACCCGGAGATCCTGCTCATCGACGAGGTCCTCGCCGTCGGCGACGAGGAGTTCCAGCGCAAGTGCATGGACAAGTTCCACGAGTTCAAGGAGGACGGCCGCACGATCGTGGTCGTCAGCCACGCCATGGGCACCATGCGCACGCTGTGCGACCAGGTCGCCTGGCTGTCGCACGGCGAGCTGCAGCGGATCGGCGGCCCGAACGACGTCGTGGACGGCTACGTCGAGGACGCCCAGACCTCCGCCCGGGCGCAGGACGACGAGCAGGCGTACAGCCGCGAGGTCAGCATCGAGAAGGCCGAGGTGTTCGGGCCGTCCGGCCCCGCCTCGCCCGCGACCACCGGCCAGGCCGCGACCATCCGGCTGCACTACGCCGCGAAGAGCCCCGTCGTGGACCCGGTCTTCAAGATCGGCATCCACACCGTCGAGGGCGACTACGTGACCGGGCCGAGCAGCCGGGTCGCGGGCATGGACGTCGACCGCACCGGCACCCGGGGCCGCGTCGACATCGAGGTCCCGCGCCTGGACCTGCTCCCGGGCGGGTACATCCTCAGCTCCGCCGTGTACTCGGCCGACATGAAGAAGGCCTACCACCGGCCGCTGCCCGTGCGGTTCGACGTGGCCGCGGGCCGGTCGCGCGAGACGCTCGGCCTCATGACCCTGAACGGCGACTGGGTCCACGTGACCGAGGGGGTCGCCCCGCCGGTGCTGGGTCGCTGACCCGCCCGCCACGGCCCCGCCGCCCCGCCGCACCCGAAACCCGAAAGGTCTTGTCTGTGAGCAGCGACTCGCCCCTGGTCTCGATCGTCATCGTCAACTACAAGGGCGCCGACGACACCATCACCTGCCTCAAGGGCTTCGCCGAGGTCGACTGGCCCGCGGACCGGCTCGAGCTGGTGGTGGTCGACAACGCCAGCGGCGACGGCAGCGTGGAGCGCATCAAGGCGGCGTTCCCCTCCGCGAAGGTGATCGCCTCCAAGACCAACCTCGGCTTCGCCGGCGGCTGCAACCTGGCGGTCGAGAAGGCGTCCGGCGAGTTCATCGCCTTCATCAACAACGACGCGCGCCCCGCCCGGGCCTTCGTGTCCGCGTCGGTGGCGGCGCTGCAGCGGGACGCGTCGATCGGCGCGGTCGCCACGAAGGTGCTCGACTGGGACGGCCAGAAGGTCGACTTCGTCGACGCCGGCATGTCCTGGTACGGCCAGGCCTTCAAGCTGCACGTGGGCGAACCGGACCGCCCGGAGTTCGACGTCGAGCGGGACGTGCTGTTCGGCACCGGCTCGTCGCTGGTGGTCCGCCGCGACGTGTTCCGCGAGGTCGGCGGGTTCGACGAGGACTACTTCATGTTCTTCGAGGACGTCGACCTGGGCTGGCGGCTCTGGCTGCTGGGGTACCGGGTCCGCTACGTCCCGGAGGCGGTCAGCTACCACAAGCACCACGCCTCGATGTCGAGCATCGGCCGGTGGCGCGAGCAGTACCTGCTGGAGCGGAACGCGCTCTACACGATCTACAAGAACTACGACGACGAGAACCTCGCGCGGTTCCTGCCGGCCGCGCTCGCGCTGGCGGTGCGCCGCGGCGTGACGCTCGGCGGCGACGACCCGCACGCCCTGGACCTCGCGCACGGGCACGTGCCGGGGGAGGGCGCCGAGGCGACGGTGTCGCGGACCACCCTCGCGTCCACCTACGCCGTCGACGCGTTCGCCCGCGACCTCGGGAAGCTCGACGCGAAGCGCCGCGACCTGCAGAGCCGCCGCACCCGCGACGACGCCTCCATCACGGCGCTGTTCGGCCGGCCGATGCAGCCGAACATCGACGCCCCGGGCTTCGTCGGCCCGTACGAGGCGGCGGTCGAGGCGTTCGGCGTCGAGAGCGCGTTCCAGCGCAAGCGGCGCATCCTGGTCGCGACCGGCGACACGCTCGCGCCGAAGATGGCCGGCCCGGCCATCCGCGCGTGGAACATCGCGCGCGTGCTGTCGGGCGAGCACGAGGTCCGGCTCGTGACCACCGCGGGCTGCGACCTGTCGCACCCCGACTTCGAGATCGTGCACGCCGGCGCCCAGGACATGGCGGGCCACGAGCAGTGGGCCGACGTCATCGTGTTCCAGGGCTTCCTGATGCACGAGCACCCGGTGCTCCGGCACACCAAGAAGGTCGTGGTCGTCGACATCTACGACCCGTTCCACCTGGAGCAGCTCGAGCAGGCCCGCGACCTGGGCGAGTCCCGGCGGCGCGAGGTCGTGCAGTCGTCGACCGGCGTGCTGAACGAGCAGATCGCGCGCGGCGACTTCTTCATGTGCGCCTCGGAGAAGCAGCGCGACTTCTGGCTCGGGCAGATGGCCGCGCTCGGGCGCGTCAACCCGATGGTGTACGACCAGGACGAGACGCTGGGCTCGCTGCTCACGGTGGTGCCGTTCGGCGTCGCCGAGGAGCCGCCGGTGGCCACCCGCCCGATGGTGAAGGGCGTCATCCCGGGCATCGGGCCGGACGACAAGGTCGTCCTCTGGGGCGGCGGCATCTACAACTGGTTCGACCCGCTGACGCTGATCCGCGCCATCGCGCAGGTCAAGGAGCGCGTGCCGGAGATCCGCCTGCTGTTCATGGGCGTGAAGCACCCGAACCCCGCCGTCCCCGAGATGCGGATGGCCGTGGCCGCCCGGAAGCTCGCGGAGGAGCTCGGCGTGGCGGGCAAGGAGGTCATCTTCAACGAGAGCTGGGTGCCCTACGAGGAGCGGCAGAACGTGCTGCTCGAGTCGGACATCGGCGTGAGCACGCACCTCGACCACGTCGAGACCGCGTTCTCGTTCCGCACCCGGATGCTCGACTACATGTGGGCCTCGCTGCCGATCGTGTGCACCGACGGCGACTCGCTCGCCCAGCTGGTGCGGGAGCGGGACATGGGCGCCGTGGTGCCCGCCGGCGACGTGGACGCCCTCGCCGACGCGCTCGCCGAGCTGCTGACCGACCCCGATCGTGCCGCCGCGGTGCGCGCGAACGTCGCCGCGGTCGCCCCGGAGTACCACTGGAACCGGGCGCTCGCCCCGCTGCTGGAGTTCTGCCGGGCGCCGCACCGGGCCGCGGACCTCGTCGGCTCCGGCGCGGTCGAGCGGATCGCCGCGGGCGTGTCGATCGTGCCGCCGCGCTGGGGCGGGGTGACCGGCGACCTGCGGCTGGTGCAGCAGTACGTGCGGGAGGGCGGCGTCACGCTGCTGGCGCGCCGGGTCGCCCGCCGCGCGCTGCGCGTCGTCCGCCGGGCGCCGCGGCACTGACCGCGGCACCGACCACGCGGAGGGGGCCCGCCGGACGACGTCCGGCGGGCCCCCTCGCGCGTCAGGCCCCGGCGGCCTCGCGGTAGACCGCCGCGGTCGACGCCCCCGCGGCCGCCCAGGTGTACGTCGCCGCGCGGGCGCGCGCGGCGGCGGCGAGGGTGTCGTGGTCGGGGCCGGTCGCGCGGTCGAGCGCCGCGGCCAGCGCCTCGGGGTCCCGGGGGTCGGCCAGCACGGCCGCCCCCTCCGCGAACTCCGCCATCGCGCTGCCGGCCGACGTCACCGCGGGGACGCCGTGCGCCATCGCCTCGAGCACCGGCATGCCGAAGCCCTCCCAGAGCGACGGGAAGCAGAACGCCCGCGCGTGGGCGTACAGCGTGTGCAGGTCGGTCCAGGACACGTGCCCCGGCAGCCGCACCCGGTCGCCGAGCGGCGCGGCCAGCGCGGCGACCTCGTCGGCGGTGTCGCCCCAGCCGGCCGGGCCGGCGAGCACGAGGTCGAGGTCGGGGCGGTCCGCGGCCAGCCGGGCGAACGCGCGGAGCAGCCCCGGCACGTTCTTGCGCGGCTCGAGCGTCCCGCACCACAGCACGTAGGGGCGGTCCGACCCGCGGACGGCGGCGGCGCGCGCCGCGTCGCCGACGCCGTCGGGCACGCGGACGCCGTGCGGGACCACGCGCACGCGGTCGCCGTCGATCCCGGCGCGCGCGCAGTCGTCCGCGGTGGCCTGCGACGGCGACAGCACCAGGTCCGCCTCGCGGCGCACCACCTCCAGGGCCCGGCGGAAGTACCGGTTCCCGCGGGGCGTGAAGTGCTCCGGCGAGCGGAGGAACGCCAGGTCGTGGACCGTCACCACCAGCGGCGCCGACCGGGGCGGGACGGCCCACGTCGTGGCGTGCACGACGTCCGCCCCGCGGGCGGGCCCCGGCACGCGCGGGCGCCGGAGGTGGTTCCAGGCGTCGTAGAGCGCGCGGCGGGGGAGCCGGGACGCGGCGAGGGGCACGCCCAGCCCGGCGCCGGGCGCGAGGTCGGCGTGCCGCGCGCGCACCCCGGTGACCGCGACGTCGCCGGGGAGCGCGTCGACGAGCTCCCGGATGTACGTGCCCGAGCCCCCGGGGACCCGCTGCCAGAGCTGCTCGACCGTCAGCGCGACGTGCAGGCCGGCGCCGCGGCTCACCGGAGCAGGTCGAGCAGGTACTGGCCGTAGCCCGACTTCACGAGCTTCTCGGCGCGCACGCGCAGCTCGTCGTCGCTCAGGAACCCGCGGCGCCAGGCGACCTCCTCCGGCGAGCCGATCTTCAGGCCCTGCCGGGACTCGATGGTGCGGACGTAGTCCGAGGCCTCGAGCAGCGAGTCGAAGGTGCCGGTGTCGAGCCAGGCGGTGCCGCGGGGCAGGACCTCGACGTGCAGCCGCCCCTGCTCCAGGTAGGCGCGGTTGACGTCGGTGATCTCGTACTCGCCGCGGGCCGAGGGCTGCAGGTCGCGGGCGATCGCGACGACGTCGTTGTCGTAGAAGTACAGGCCCGGCACGGCGTAGCTGCTCTTGGGCTGCGCCGGCTTCTCCTCCAGGGACAGGGCCCTGAAGTCGTCGTCGAACTCGACGACGCCGTAGGCGGTGGGGTCGGCGACCCGGTAGGCGAACACGGCGCCGCCGTCGATGCCCTCGAAGCGCTGCAGGCGCGAGCCGAGGCCGGGGCCGTAGAAGATGTTGTCGCCGAGGACCAGGCACACGGAGTCGTCCCCGACGAAGTCCGCGCCGATCACGAACGCCTGCGCCAGGCCGTTCGGCTCCGGCTGGGTGGCGAACGTGATGGAGATGCCGAACTGCGAACCGTCGCCCAGCAGGCGGTGGAACTGCTCCGCGTCGTGCGGGGTGGTGATGACCAGCACGTCCCGGATCCCCGCGAGGATCAACGTGGACAGCGGGTAGTAGATCATCGGCTTGTCGTACACCGGGACGAGCTGCTTGCTCACGCCCTGGGTGATCGGGTGCAGTCGCGTGCCGGACCCGCCGGCCAGGATGATGCCTCGCATCGGGCCATTGTGTCGTACCGGGCGGGTGCGCGGCTGCCAACCGCCGCGCACCCGCCCGGTCACGGCACGGTGACGACCTGGCAGCCGAGCAGCACGTTCGCCCCGCCGGCCGAGTCGATCGCGTACGCGCACACCTGGTTCGCCCCGCTGGCGGCCGGCCGCGTCACGTCGAAGCCGTGCGCCGCGCCCAGCCCGTAGGCCGCCGCGACGTCGTTCCGGGGGAGCGACGCGGTGTGGGCGCTGCCCGCGGCGCCGACGTACACGTGCACCGCGATGGAGTCGCTGGTGTTCGGGTCGAGCGCCCAGCCCGAGGCCCGCACCGTGCCCGTGCCGGCCGTCACGGCCTCGAGGTTGCCGACGGCGTAGGCGTTGACGTCGACGGTGCGGCAGCCCAGGGCGAGCGACGGCCCGCCCGTGGTGTCCAGCGCCCGGACGCACACCTCGTGCCGCCCGCCCGCGGAGGGCACGGTGAGGCGGAAGCCGTGCGCCGCGCCGAGGCCGAACGCGTTCGCGACGTCGGCGCGCGGCAGGTCCGCCACGGCGGTCTGCACCTGCTTGCCGTCGATCAGGACCTGGACGCTGGAGGAGTCGCTCGTGTCGGGGTCGAGCGCCCACCCGGAGACGGTGACCTGCTCCATGCCGGAGGCCGCGACGCTCTCCAGCGACCCGAGCGGCGCGAGGTTCCGGACGGTGACCGTCGAGCAGCCGAGCGTCAGGTTCGCGCCCCCGTCGCTGTCGATCGCGTACGCGCAGACGGTGTGGGTCCCCGTCGCGGCGGCGAAGGTGGCGTCGAAGCCGTGCTCCGCGCCCTTGCCGAACGCCTTCGCGATGTCGTTGCGCGTGCGGTCCGCGCGCACGGCGCGACCGGCGGACCCGATGTAGACGTGCACCTGGATCGGCGCGGTCGTGTCGGGGTCGAGGGCCCAGCCGGTCACCCGGATCTCGCCGGTGCGGGGCGACGACACGAGCTCGAGCGACCCGATCGGGACGCGGTTGTCGACCGTGACGGTCACGCAGCCGAGCGAGGTGTTCTGCCCGCCGGTGCTGTCGATCGCGTTGGCGCAGACGGTGTGCCTGCCCCCGGAGACCGCGAGCGTGGCGTCGAAGCCGTGCTGGCTGCCCTTGCCGAAGGCGGCGCCCACGTCGTTCCGGGTGCGGTCGGCCGTGAGGGCGCGCCCGACGCCGTCGACGTAGACGTGCACGCTGATCGGTGCGGTGGTGTCGGGGTCGAGCGCCCAGCCGGTGACGCGCACCTTGCCGGTGCCCGCGGGCGTGACCGCCTCCAGGGTCCCGATGGGCAGGGCGTTGCGCACCGTCACCGTGGCGCAGCCCAGCGAGGTCGCGGGGCCGCCGGTGAGGTCCATCGCGTAGACGCACACGGTCTGCGCGCCGCCCCCGGCCGGGACGGTCGCGTCGAAGCCGTGGTTCGCGCCCTTGCCGTACGCCGCGGCGACGTCCGCCCGCGGACGGTCGGCGGTGACGGCGGTCCCGACGCCGCCGACGTAGACGTGCACGCTGGTGGACGCGGAGCTGTCGGGGTCGAGCGCCCAGCCGGAGACGCGGACCTGGCCGGACCCCGGCGAGCTGACGGCCTCCAGCGACCCGACGGGCGCCCGCTGGATCGTGCTGCCGAACCAGTCGGTGAAGTAGTTCCAGAAGTTGCGGTTGCCGTACGACGAGCAGGAGTCGCCGGTGCCGTAGCCGGCGGCCAGGGCCGCGCGGTTGGGCTGGTACGGCGTGTAGTTGTAGAGGCTCGCGGTCGCCTGGTTGGCGATGTAGACGGAGCTCGTGCCGCAGGCGGCGTTCGGGTGGAACCGCACCTGGTTGACCATCCCCGCCCGGTGCGCGTACCGCGTCGGGTTCTTGGCGTAGTTCTGGAACTGCCGGGCGGCGCTGTAGACCTGGTTGAAGAACCCGTAGTACTGCGCCTCGCAGGGGGCGGTGTCGGGGCAGCCGAAGCCCATCGCCTTGCGGTAGACCTCGGCGCTGCGGCCCGCGGTCGCGGTGACCAGGCCCTGCTCCTTCTGGAGCGTCACGAGCAGCACCTGCGGGCTGATCCCGCAGGCCGCCGCGACCTTGCTGATGATCTGGGCGGCGGTCTCGGTGGCGGCGCCCGTGTACGTGCCGGAGCACAGCGAGTCGGCGGCCCGCGTCCAGGTCGTCTCCCGGTAGTCCTTGAGGCAGGTCGCCCCCGCCGCGGGGGAGCACGAGGCGCCGCGCGCGGCGATGAACTGCTGCACCTGCGCCGCGGACATGGAGGTGGTGTCGTAGAACACCGAGTCGCTGATGATCTGGCCGGGGTCGAAGCCCGCCAGGTCCGCGGCCGCGGCGGGCGGCGCCTGCACGGCGGCCGGCACGGCGACCAGGGCGACGGCGGCCAGCACCGCGGTGAGGACGGCCGCGACGGCCCGTCGGACGCGGGTCACGGGACCTGCACCTCCACGATCTCGCTCGACCCGGCGGACTTCGCCGAGGCGTACTCCACGTGCGCCTGCCACGTCCCCGCGGCGAGCTCCGCCCGGGGGACGGCGAACCCGCCGCACGACACGGTCGACGCGTCGGCCACACCCGGCTGCGGGCGCTCCACGGTGCCGGTCGGCCCGGTGAGCACCAGCGTGCAGGTGCCCGGGGACTCGACCGTCGCCGCGTAGGCGCCGACCTCGACGGAGCCGGACAGGGCGTTCCAGCCCGCGTAGGTCGTGACCACCTGGACCGCCGCGAGGCCCGGCTCGGCGGGGGGCGCGGCCGGCGGCGCCGTCGCCGGGGGCTCGGCCGGGTCCGGCGCGGGCGCCGGCGTGCCGGAGGGGGCCGGCGCCGGGGACGGCGTCGTGCTCGGCGCCGGCGTCGTGGGCGTCGCGGTCGTGGGGCTCGCGCTCGTCGGGGCCTCGGCGGGCGCGTCGTCGCCGCCGGCCCGGACGAGCACGAGGGCGACGGCGACCGCGACGGCGATCGCGACCGCCGCGGCGATCACGAGGGGCGTGCGGCGGCGGTGGGCGTGCATGAGGTCCTCGGCGGGGGTCGGGGAGGCGTCCGTCCGGACGCGCTCAGACTACGCACGCCGGGCGCTGCGGCTGCGCCCGGCGCGCGTGCTGTCCGGAAGGCCCCGGGATGTCCGGATCGGCCGGCTCAGCGGCAGCCGAGGGACGTGGGCGGTCCGCCGGGCGTGTTGATCGCGTACACGCAGACCGGCCCGCTCGCCCCGGTCGCCGGCACGGTCACCTGGAACCCGTGGGCGGTGCCCAGGCCGAAACCGGCGACGTCCGGGCGCTGGCGGTCGGCGACCGCCGCGGTGCCCCGGTCGCCGACGTAGACGTGCACCGCGATCGGGTCGCGGGTGTCCGCGTCGAGGGCCCAGCCCGTGACCGTCACGGCGGATGCGGTGCGCGTGACCGCCTCGAACGACCCGACCGGTGCCGACCCGACGGACACGGTGCGGCAGCCCAGCGTGGTGTTCGCCCCGGCCGGCGTGTTGATCGCGTACACGCACACGGAGTGGGTGCCGAAGCCCGCGGGCAGCGTCACGCTGAACCCGTGCGCGGTCCCGCGCCCGAAGCCGGCCACGTCGGGGCGGTTCCGGTCCGCGCGGACCGCGGTGCCCTTGCCGTCGACGTAGACGTGCACCTGGATCGGGTCGTTCGTGTCCGGGTCGAGGGCCCAGCCGCTGACCGTCACCGAGGACGCGGTCGTGGTGATCGCCTCGAGCGACCCGACCGGCACGGCGTTGGTGACCGTCACGGTGCGGCAGCCGAGCGCGGTGGCGGGCCCGCTGGGCACGTTCATCGCGTAGGCGCACACGGTGCGCGTGCCCGCGGCCGCCGGGAGCGTGACGGAGTAGCCGTGCGCGGTGCCGCGGCCGAAGCCGGCGACGTCCGGGCGGTTCCGGTCCGCGCGGACCGCGGTGCCGGTGCCGTCGACGTAGACGTGCACCTGGATCGAGTCGGAGGTGTCGGGGTCCAGGGCCCAGCCGCTGACCGTCACCGAGGACGCCGTCGCCGTGACCGCCTCCAGCGAACCCACCGGCGGCGCGCCGACCGCGACCGTGCGGCAGCCGAGCGTCGCGTTGGCGCCGGCCGGCGTGTTGATCGCGTAGACGCAGACGCTGTGGCTCCCGCCGGTCGCGGGGATCGTGACGGCGAAGCCGTGCGCCGAGCCCTTGCCGAACGCGGCGCCCACGTCGGGCCGCGGCAGGTCCGCGGTGACCGCGCGCCCGACGCCGTCGACGTACACGTGCACGGCGATCGGCTCGGTCGTGTCGGGGTCCAGGGCCCAGCCGCTCACGGTGATGGCCGACGCCGTCGTGCTCACCGACTCGAGGGCGCCGATGGGGATCGGGTTCGTCACGGTCACCCACTGGCAGCCGAGCACCGTCGACCGCCCCCCGCCGACGTTCACGGCGGTCACGCACACGACGTGCGAGCCGTGCGCGGCGCCGACGGTGGCGTCGAAGCCGTGCCGGCCGACGTCCGGCCGGTTGCGGTCGGCGACGATCGTCTGGACCGCGCCGTCGACCGAGACGGCGATGGTGAGCGGCGCCGTGGTCTCGGGGTCGGACGCCCAGCCGGTGACGCGCACGCCCGCCGACGACCCGGCGTACGCCTCGACGCGGCCGCGTGGCGAGGCCGCCACCGAGGCGTCGGAGAGCTGCGCGACGCGCGCCCGGATGGCCGGCAGCGCGTCGTACAGGCCCTGGCCCGGGCAGGACGTCAGCTGCGCGTCCCGGTGCGCGTAGATCGTGGGGAACGTGACCACCGTCCCGGCCGGGTACTTCGACGCGCCGCCGCCGGAGGTCATCGTCGCGACGCCCGAGGCGCTGATGCCGTGCACGGAGAACTTCCAGGCGATCAGCCGGCTGAGCGACTCGAGCAGCGCGGCGCTGGGGGCGACCGAGCCGTACTCGCCGATCGCGGCGATGCCGATCGTGCGGCTGTTGAAGCCGCCCGTGTGCACGCCGATCACGGTGCTCTCGATCCCGCCGGCGCGCCCCTCGAAGACGCGCCCGAACTGGTCGACGAGGAAGTTGTAGCCGATGTCGCACCAGCCCCGGCCGCCGGCCGCCTCCGGGCGCGTGTGGTACGCGTAGAAGCCCCGGAGCAGGCCGGGGACGGCGTCGGCGCTGTAGCCGTTCGCCGAGGCGGTGTGGTGCACCGCCGCGCTCACCAGGCTGTTCGAGTAGTCGGGGGAGCAGGTGCGCAGCGACTCGTCGGCGCCCCAGCCGGCCCGGCTGATGATCGCGGGTGCCGCGGGGGCCGCGACGGCGGCCTGCACCGAGGCGGCCGTGCGGATCGTGCCGGACGCGGCGGCGTCGTCGGACGCGGCCGCGGTGCCGGACGCGGACGCGGTGCGCACCGTGGCGCCCACGTCCGTCGGGTCGGCGCCCGGGTCGACCAGGACCGCCTTGAGCCCGGTCACCTCGCCCGCGCCGGCCTCGGCCCAGATCTGGACGCCGTCGGCGCCCACGGCGACGATCGGGTCGGTCCCGTCGCGGGCGCCCGTGCCGTCGTCGTCCTGCGAGTCGGTGTCGGGGGCGACGTCGGACGACTCGACGCCCTGCCAGTCCGTCCACGCGCCGTCGATCTTCACGCGGTACCGGACGACGACGTCCTCGAGGCCGGGCGTCCGGTCCCACGTGACGCCGACGACCGAGAAGGCGTCGGTGTCGAGCTCGGTGGTGAGCACGTCCGGGTCGGGCCGGACCTCGTCCGCCGGCGCGGCCTCGCGCGCCGCGGCGTCGGGCGCCTCGGCACCGGCCGTGGCCGACGGGCTCGGCGCGGGGGAGGCCCCGGGCTGCGGCGACGCCTCGGGGGCGGTCGCGTCCGGGGCGGCGGCGTCCGGGGAGGCGGCGTCCGGGGCGGCGGCGTCCGGCGCGGCCGAGCCGGCCTCGTCGCTCTCCGCCATCGGCACCTGGTCGGTGGTCGGCAGCTCCGCCAGCACCGCGTCGCTCACGCCGTCCAGGTCGAGCTCGGTCACCTGCACGTCGGACGCGCCGGCGCCGGACGCGGCGGGCGCCTGCGCGCGCACCCCGTCGTCGGCGGCCGCGGCCGCGGTCGTCGTCCCGAGCGCCAGCAGCACCGAGACGGTGCACGCGACGGTGGTCCTCATCCAAGACACGGTGGTCGTCCCCCTGATCGACGGCTTTGCGGACCAGGGGACCATCTTCCGCCCCCTGCCGGACGGACGACGCGCCGGACGTCCGGCGGCGGGTCGGCCGGACGTGGCGGACGCGACGCCGGCGGACCCCCGCGCACAGGCGGCACCCGGGTAGCATGCGGGGTCGACCGCACGAGCCAAGGACAGCATGAGCGACCACGAGCCCCGCCCGACGGCGACCAGCTCCCCTCCGCACCGGCAGGCGGACCACGCAGGCGACGCCTCCGGCACGGCCGGGCAGGTCCGTCGCCTGCGGGCCCTCACCGCGAACCCGGCGCTCCGCTACCTCGCGGTGGGCGGCAGCGCGTTCCTCGTCGACCTCGGGCTGACGGCGCTGCTGCACGAGGTGCTGCACCTGCCGGTGTGGCTCGCGAGCGGCACGGCGTTCGTGCTGAGCTTCGCCTACACCTACACGATGCAGCGGTTCGCCTTCCGCGCCTCGGTGCCGCACGGCGGGGCGCTGCTCCGCTACTCGGCGCTCACCGCGATCAACACGGTCGCCACCGCCCTGATCGTGCAGGCCGTGTCGGCCACCCCCGTGGGGTGGGTCGGCGGCAAGGTGCTGGCCACGCTCGTCACGACGGTCTGGAACTACTTCGCCTACCGGTACTGGGTGTTCGCGGGCACGTCCCGCGGTCCCGGCGCCGCCCGAGAGGACTGAACATGTACAACGGTGCGGTGGTCGCCGCGGTCGTGCCCGCATACCGCGAGGAGCGGATGATCGGCCGGGTCATCGAGACCATGCCCGCCTACGTCGACCACATCGTGGTGGTGGACGACTGCAGCCCCGACGGGACGAGCGAGGCGGCCCTGGCCGTCGGCGACCCGCGGCTGGACCTGGTCCGGCACGAGGTCAACAAGGGCGTCGGCGGCGCGATCATCACCGCGCACCGCCGGGCGATGGCGCTGGGCGCGGACGTGAACGTCGTCATGGCCGGCGACGCCCAGATGGACCCCGAGTACCTGCCCGCCCTGCTCGACCAGGTGACGGACGGCGGCTACGGCTTCGCGAAGGCGAACCGGTTCTTCGCCCCGGAGTCGTTCAGCGGGATGCCCGGCTACCGGGTGTTCGGCAACATCGTGCTGTCGTTCATGACGAAGCTCGCGTCGGGCTACTGGCACCTGTTCGACCCGCAGAACGGGTACACGGCCGTCCGGACGAGCGTGCTCGAGCGGATCCCGCTGGACAACGTCGCCCAGCGCTACTCGTTCGAGAACGACCTGCTGATCCACCTCAACATCCTGCAGGTGCCCGCGGTCGACGTGCCGATCCCCGCCGTCTACGGCGAGGAGGTCTCCTCGATCAAGCTGTCCCGGGTGATCCCGGAGCTGATGAGCCTGCTCGGGCGGGGCTTCTGGCGCCGCGTCTGGTACCGCTACGTCCTGTGGTCGTTCAGCCCGGTGGCGCTGCTGCTCGTGCTGGGCCTGCTCGCGTTCGTGTTCGGCGTGGGCATGACCGTGTGGATCACGGCGATCGCCCTCAGCTCGGTGGTCGCGACCGCGGGGACCGTGATGCTCGCGGCGCTGCCGCTGATGATCGGGACCCAGCTGCTGGTCAGCGCCCTGCACCTCGACATCGAGGCGAGCCCCGACAAGCCGGACCTGCTGCCGTTCGAGCGCACACCCGACGAGGTCGCCCGGTGACCGGGCGCCTGCTGCTGGGCCGGCCCCTCACGTGGTGGGCGCGGCTCGGCGTCCTCGTCGTGACGCCGGTGCTGCTGCTCGTCGCGCTGCTGTCCTGGGCCCTGTCGTCCCCCGTCGGGGCGAGCCCCGACGACGACTTCCACACGGTCAGCATCTGGTGCGAGACCGAGCGGGACAACATCTGCGAGCCCTCGGGCGAGGCCGACAGCCGGCTGGTGCACCCCGACTTCGGTGCGACGTCCAGCTGCTTCGCCTTCCGGCCCGACGTGTCCGCGGCCTGCCAGGCCGGCGCGCTGGACGAGTTCGAGCCCGACGCCGAGCTGGTGGAGACGCAGCGGGGCAACTTCGAGCGCCTCTACCCGCCGGTCTTCTACTGGGTGATGAGCCGGTTCGCCGGCAGCGAGATGATCCCGAGCGTGCTGATCATGCGCGGGCTGAACGCCGTGATCTACCTGTCGTTCCTCAGCGCCGTGATCGCGGCCGTGCCGCGCTGGCTCCGCCCGCCGACGGTGCTGGGCGCCGTGGCCACCGCGGTGCCGCTGGGCATGTTCCTCATCCCGTCCACGAACCCGAGCTCGTGGGCGCTGCTGTCGGCCGCGACGTTCTGGGTGTCGCTGCTCGGCGTGGCGTCCTCGCGAGGCCGGCGCCGGCTGGTCCTGGTGGCGCTCACCCTGCTCTCGGCGGTGATCGGCGCCGGTGCGCGGGCGGACTCGGCGTACTTCATGGTGCTCGCGGTGCTCGCGGTCGTCGTCCTGACGATCGGGCGCAAGGGCGCGCGCTGGCTGTTCTACGGCACCGCGGCGGGCGCGCTCGTCGTGGCGGTCGGCCTGTTCCTCACGTCCTCCCAGGGCGGGCAGCTCGCGGGCGGCCTGCCGCACGCCCCGGACCCCGCGCGGACCCCCGAGGTGCTGCTCACCGCCAACTTCCTCAACGTCCCGCGGCTGTGGGCCGGGATGTTCGGAGACATGGGCGGCCTCGGCTGGCTGGACACCCCGATGCCCGCCGCCGTCCCGGTGCTCGGGCTCGCGGTGTTCGGCGGCGTGGTGTTCTGGGGCCTGTCGCGGTCGAGCCTCGCCAAGGGGCTCGTCGTGGTGGGCGCCGCGGCCGCGCTCTGGCTGGTGCCGCTCGTGATGCTGCTGCAGTCCGGCGCGTTCGTCGGCGAGCAGGTGCAGTCGCGGTACATCCTGCCGATGGCCGTCATCCTGGCCGGCGTCGCGGCGCTCGCCACCCGCGGCCGGGCCCCGCGCCTGTCCGGCCTCCAGGCCGGGGCCGTCGTCGCCGCGCTGACGATCGCCAACTCGGCGGCGCTGCACACGAACATGCGGCGCTACATCACCGGGTCGGACCACCAGGCCTGGAACCTCGACTTCGACGCCGAGTGGTGGTGGCCCGCGCTGCCGGGCCCGAACTCCACCTGGCTGGTGGGCACGGTCGCGTTCGCGGCGGGCCTGGCCGGGCTCGCGGTGCTGTACCTGTGGCGGCCCGCCGGCTGGTGGGACGAGACGCCCGAGGTGCTGGACGGGGACGTGACGACGACGCGAGTCGCGCCCGGGCTGCGCCGGCGCGACCGCCGGCGCGGCGGCGACGGCGCGGCCACGGCGGTCGCGCCCGCCGCCGGGGCGGACGCCCCGGCGACCGAGGCTGCGGCGACCGAGGCCCCGGCGACCGAGGCGCCCGCACCCCGGGCGCCCGCGTCGCAGGCGCCCGCACCCCGGGCGCCCGCGTCGCAGGCGCCCGCACCCCAGGCGCCCGCCGCACGCGGCGCGGAGCAGGACGACCGCGTCGGCTGACGCGCCGACGGCCCCGCCCGCGGGCGGGGACGTCGCACACGACGGGGCCCGGTGCGCGAGGTGCGCACCGGGCCCCGTCGTGCGCCGCCCGCGGGCGGCGTCCGGTCAGGCGGCGGCGCCCGCCGACTCCTTCGCCCGGGCGACGACCGTGTGCGACGGCAGGATGGACGCCCGCTCCTCCGCGGCGTCGACCTCGCCCGCGATCAGGCCGAGGAACCGGTCGAGCTGGGCCGCCAGCGGCTCCTGGGACGTCACCAGCTCGGGGATCTCGATGATCGTCTGCTGCCGGTAGGCGCGGCCGTCGGCCACCGCCTCCGCCGAGACGTGTCGGTACACGGTGACGCCGCGACGCAGCAGGTCGACCTCGATCATCTTGTCGAGCTCGTGGATGACGAGCTGGCGGACCTTGTGCTGGCCCAGCCGGCTCGCGGACACCGTGGCGACGCCGCCGGACGAGAACCGCAGCAGCGCCTGGACGACGTCCTCCGCGCCCGGCACCGACGACGGGTGGTACTGGCCGACGACCGCGTCCACCTGGACGACGTCGCCGCCGAGCACCTGGTAGGCCAGGTCGACGTCGTGGACCAGCAGGTCCCACGCCACGCCGGTCTTGATCCGCGGGGCGTACGGCGAGTGCCGCAGGCCCACGACGTGCAGCGGGTTCTCCATGATGGAGCGCGCCGTGAGCACGGCGGGGTTGTACCGCTCCAGCAGGCCGCACATCATCGGCACGTCCCGGGCGGCGGACAGCTCGAGGACCTCCACGGTCTTCTCGAGCGCGTCCGTCACCGGCTTCTCCACCAGCAGCGGGGTGCCGGACTCGAGGACGAAGCGGGCCAGCTCGAAGTGGGCCTCGGTCGCGGCCGCCACGATGACGCCGTCCAGGTCCGCGGTGGAGCCGAGCTCGGGACGCCACTCGGCGCCGAACCGGTCCGCCGCCGCGCGGCCGAACTCCTCGCGGGGGTCGACGACGGTCGTGAGGACCGCGCCGGGGTGCTGGGCCGTGACGCGGGCGTGCAGCGAGCCCATCGACCCGGCGCCGATGACGGCGATGCGCGCGGGGGCGGCCATCAGGCGCCCAGGATCCGGCGCACGGTCGACACCACGGTGTCGAGGTCGCCCTCGGAGAGCTTCGGGTGAACGGGCAGCGACAGCACCTCGGTGACGACCCGCGCCGCGACCGGGACGTCGCTGATGCGGACGCGCGGGTGCTCGAGGTACGTCGGGTAGTCGAAGACGAGCTTCGGGTAGTAGATGCCGCTGCCGACGCCGGCCTCGGTCAGCTTGGCGACGAGCTCGTCGCGGGACACGGCCGCGTCCTGCGTGACCCGCACGGTGAACTGGTGCCAGACGTGCGAGCGCCCGGGCAGCTCGCGGGGGACCACCAGGCCGGGGACGTCCGCCAGGCCCTCGGCCAGGCGCGCGGCGTTGGCCTTGCGGGTCGCGACGGTCTTGTCGTAGCGGTCCAGCTGCGGCAGCGCGAGCGCCGCCTGCAGGTCGGTGAGCCGGTAGTTGTGGCCGGCGACCTCGTACTGGTAGCGGGCGCGCATGCCCTGGTTGCGCAGCACGCGCAGCCGGTCGGCGACGGTGTCGTCGTCGGTCGTGATGATGCCGCCCTCACCCGTGGTGAGGTTCTTGGTGCCGTAGAAGCTGAAGCAACCGATGCCGAAGGAGCCGGCGGCGCGGCCCTCGAAGGTGGCGCCGTGCGCCTGCGCGGAGTCCTCGACCAGGGCGAGCCCGCGCTCGGCGGCGAGCGCGGCGAACGCCGGGGCGTCCGCGGTCTGCCCGTACAGGTGCACCGGCATGAGGACCTTGGTGCGGTCCGTGACGGCGGCGGCCGTCGCGGCGGCGGAGAGGTTGAAGTCGGCGTCGTCGATGTCGGCGAAGGTGGCCGTCGCGCCGGCCTCGAGGATCGCGTTGAGCGTCGCCACGAACGTGAACGGGCTCGTGATCACCTCGTCACCGGGCTCGAGGTCGAGGACCTGGAGGCTCGCGACGAGCGCGGTCGTGCCGTTGTTGACCGCGACCGCGTGCTTGACGCCGGACAGCTCGGCGAAGCGGCGCTCGAACTCGGCGACGACCGGGCCCTGCGCGACCATGCCGGACCGCAGGACCTTGAGCACCTCGGCCTCGACCTCGGGACCGAGGTCCACGGAGGAGATGGGAATCATGGGGCTACCTTCTGTATCGACGTTGCCCTGGCATGCTGACGGTACCAGCGGGCGCGCCGCGGTTTCCCGAGACGGTCCCGAGCGTCGCGCACATCCGTGAGTACTATGCCGCCCCGATTCAGGAGAATGATGAACACGATCCACCCCAGTGCCGTCGTCGGTCCCGGCGTCGAGCTCGGCGAGGGCAACGTCGTCGGTCCGAACGTCGTCCTGCTCGGGCCGCTGCGGGTCGGCGACGGGAACTGGTTCGGCCCCGGGGTCGTGGTCGGCACGCCGCCGGAGATCCGCGGCGCCGCGCACGGCGCGGGCTGGGACGCGCCCGCGGGGGAGGGCGTCGTCATCGGCGACCGCAACGTCCTGCGCGAGGGCGTGAGCGTCCAGCAGGGCAGCCACCGCGCGACCCGGATCGGCGACGACTGCTTCCTCATGTCCCGCGTCTACGTCGCGCACGACGACGAGATCGGCGACCGCGCGACCGTCGCGGCGGGCACGACGCTCGCCGGGCACGTCCGCGTGGGCGCGGGCGCGAACCTCGGCATGGGCGCGGCGGTCCACCAGCGCCGGGTGGTCGGTCCGGGTGCCATGGTCGGCATGGGTGCCGTCGTGACGCGGGACGTCCCGCCCTTCGCCAAGGCGTTCGGCAGCCCCGTGCGCCTCGTGGGGGTCAACACGGTGGGCCTCCAGCGGTCCGGCGCGGACGAGGGCACGGTCGCGGCGATCGTGGGCGCCTACGGCGAGGGCCGGCTCCCGCAGCCCGGCCTCGCCGACGAGGCGGCCGCGGCCGCGTTCCGCTGGTGGGACGAGGCGGCCGCCGAGAAGTCGCTGCTGGGCTGAGCCGCCCCGGCGCCGCGACACCCGGCCGGGGCGGGCCCGAGCGGCGCGCGCGAATGCCGCGCCGCCCCGTCGCGGGCGTTCCGGAAATGCCGCGCGCGCGTCGGGGCCGCGCAATGCGTGCGGCATTGTTCGCGGTGGTCGGGGCGCGCTCGGGGAATCCCGGGCGGCGGGCGGTCGCTACCGGCTCCAGCAGGCCCAGGGGGCGACGGCGACCCCCGGTGCCCACCCGGCGAACGCCTCGGCGGTGAACGGGTCCGGCGACAGCACGCACGCGACCGTCACGTCGAGGTCGTCCAGCGCCGAGCGGACGAGCTCGGCGTTCTCCGGCACCCGGAGCGCGGTGTCGCCGTCGGCGACGCCCTGCAGCAGCGCGCGCTGCTCGACCTGCGACCCGGGCACCTGGCCCAGCGACAGGACGTAGTCCATCCGGGACCCGACGGGGCGCAGCTCCGAGGTCAGCACCCCGGTCGCGAGCGCGACCTGGCCCGGGGCGAGGTACCGGCCCCGGGGCTCCTGGTCGACGATCCAGCGGGCGACCGCGAGGTCCGCCTGGTCCCGGACCTTCCAGGCGCCCGGCCGCCCCACGGCGGCGCCGTTCGCGGCGGACCACAGCGGCTGGCCGGCGGCGAGCACCGCCGCGAGGGCCAGGGCGACGGCGGGCAGCACCGGCAGGCCGAGGCGGCGCGCCGGCAGGCTCGCGACCAGCCCGACGACGGCCGGCACGGGCAGCACCCACGCGAGGCGGAAGGCGATCGCGTCGCCCCCCATGAGGGCCGTCAGCACGGGGTAGGCCGGCGGGACCGTGCACGCGAAGCCGGCGAGCAGGGTCAACGAGAGCCCGATCTGGGCGGGCCGGTCCAGGGCGGCGCACCAGCGGGGCCGGACCAGCCCGGCGAGCACGAGCAGCCCGGCGGCGGCCACGAGCGCCCAGATCGCCGGCTCGTCGCCCAGCACCCGCACCCAGAGCCAGCCGGTGGCCCGGCCGCCCTCGTTGCGCGCGCCGACGGGGGAGAGCACCGTCATGACGCCGGCGACGGCGGGCCCGGCGCTGGTGGCCACGACCAGCACGACCGCCTCGAGCCACCGCCGCGCCACCAGCAGCGCGAGGGCGGCCGACCCCGCGATGAGCGGGGCGAGGAACACGCCGGTCGAGGAGCAGCCCACCGCGGCGAGCCCGGTGGCCGCGAGCACCGCGGCGGTGCGGGCGAGGTCGGCCCGGCCCGTGGCGCGGCGCCGCCACAGCAGGGCGACGCAGGCGTGCAGGTAGGGCACCAGGACGGCCAGCAGCACGGCCTTGCCCTGCCAGATCCGGGCCAGGTGCATGTTGCCGAAGGTGGCGTGGGCGTACCCGCCGAGCAAGAGGAACGCGAGGGCCAGCGCGAGCGAGGCCAGGGGGCGGCGCGCGTGCCAGGCGCGCAGCAGCACCCACAGCGCCCAGACCGCGGCGAACGCCGCCAGCGGGACGAAGTAGCGGTACACGACGTCGCCGGTCGGCAGGCCCGTCGCGCGGGCGAGCGCGCCGAACAGCGCCTCGATCGAGCTGACGTTCGGGACGGAGCCGAAGGTCGCGGGCCAGCCGGGCTCGCCGAACACGAAGTCCCCGGCCGGGAGCGCGCCGTGGTCGGCGACCCAGGTGGACCGGGCCACGAACGACGCGTCGTCCGCGTCCGGCCGGGACACCACGGACGCCAGCGCGGCCGCGGCGAGCGCGGCCGCCAGGGCGACCCAGGTCCGGGCGCCGCCCGGGTCGGGGAGGGCGGGGCCGCCGGGGGCGTCCGCGTCCCGGAGCCACGGGCGCCGCACGCGCCACGCGGCGATCCCCGCGGTGCCCAGGGCCCACAGGCCGAGCACGGGCATGAGCGGCAGCCCGGCCAGGACGCCCCAGCACAGCAGCGTCCACAGCCCGAAGCCGGCGACCGCGACGTCGAGGCAGCCGTCCACGAACCGGCCGGCGCGCGCGCCGGCCGACGGGGCGCGCACCACGGGGCGGTCGGGCGCCTCCGCCGTCACGCGGCCGGTCCGGGGCGCGCGGCCGCGCCGGGCACGGTCGCGTCCGGCGCCGCCGGGTCCGTCGCCGCCGCGGGCCCGACAGCCCCGTCGACGTCGCGGGGGCCCGGCGGGACGTCCGGCAGACGCGCCTCACCGGCGGTGTCGGCGGCGCGCAGCTCGGTGGCGACCTCGTCGAGCGCGAGCCGGCGCGCGAGCTGGGTGATCTGGCTCTCCAGGTGCCGGAACCGGCGGTAGGTCGTGACCATGTAGCCGAGGAAGACCACGATCAGCCCGTAGAGGAGCAGGTCGGTCCCGCGGCCCACGCCGACCACGGCGGCCGCCGCGTTCCACGCGTCCGGGAACAGCACCGACAGCACCGCGAGGGCCGCGAAGCCGATGACGGAGACGCGGCGCAGCGCGAGGTGTCGCGCGCCGGCCGGGGCGCGCAGGCTCAGCACCACGACCACGGCGATCGCGACGAGCAGCAGGACCTTGATCAGCACGGCGTCACCGGTACAGCTGCTCGGTGACGATGTTGACCGCGTTCAGCACGGACTGCCCCTTCGAGCGCGAGTAGTCGGAGTAGACGATGTGCACGGGGTGCTCGATCCACCGCAGGCTCGAGCGGCCGATCTGCTCGATGATCTCGGAGGCGTGCGCCATGCGGTTCTGCCGGATCCGGATCGTCCCGAGCGCGGTCGCGTTCAGGGCGCGCAGCCCGTTGTGCGTGTCGGTGAGCCGCACGCCGGTGGTGAGGTTCGAGTAGAGCACCGCGGCCTTGAGGACGGCACGCTTGACGCCGCCGGGGCGGGTGCGGTCGTCCAGGAACCGCGACCCGAGGACGACGTCCGCCTCGTCGTCGCGGAGCCGCTGGACCATCGCCAGCGCGTCCTCGGTCCGGTGCTGGCCGTCGGAGTCGAAGGTGACGACGTACTCGGCGCCGAGGCGGCGGGCCGCGTCGAACCCGGTCTGCAGCGCGGCGCCCTGCCCGAGGTTCAGGGGGTGCTCCACGACGAGCGCGCCGGCGCGGCGGGCGATCTCCGCCGACGCGTCCGCGCTGCCGTCGTCGACCACGACGATGCGCGGGAAGACGGTCAGCGCGTCGGAGATGACGTCGCCGACGACGGCCCCCTCGTTGTAGAGGGGGACCACCAGGCAGGTGTCGGCGTTGTCCGCCACCGGGGGAGCTCCTGAGATCGCGGAAGATGACGACACACAGTACCCGGTGGGACCACGGCGCCGCACCGGCCCCGGGTCACGCCGGGACGGCAGCCTCGGGCGCGTCGTCGCCCGCCGGCGCGTCGTCGCCCGCCGGCGCGTCGCCGGCGGCCCGGCGGCCGGGCACGGGGACGAGCAGCACGCCGAGCGGCAGGGCCCACGCGACGGCCTGGGAGATCAGCGTGTACCGCGGGTTGGGGATCGAGCTCGTGGTCAGGCCGAAGAACGCCGCCACGACGACGCAGGACCCGACGAGCACGGCGGTGACCCCCGCGACCCCGGGGTCGTCGCGCCGCCGCCGGACCTCGAGCACCGCCGTCACCGAGGCGGCCGCGAGGACGACCGCGCTGGCGACGGACCACGCCATGACCGCGGCGCTCGCGTCCGGCCGGTGCTGCGCCATCCGCGTGAAGTCCCAGTTGGAGCTGCCGTTCGAGCCGGTGACCCAGTCGGAGGCGATCTGGTAGGGGCCGCCGACGCCGTGGGCGACGTCGCGGGCCGACTGGGACACGACGGCGCCCGCGCAGCAGTCGAGCGTGGCGCGGACGCCGGCGAGCAGGTACGCGTCGCCGCCCGCCGCGGAGAGCGCGCTCGCGACCGCCCAACGGTCGGCGCCGGGCGGGGGGAACGCGGCGGCCACGTCCGGCGGGACGAGGTCGCGGATCTCCTCGACGTGCAGCCCGGCGACCCGCTGGAACAGCGCGCCGACCGGGGTCGGCGTGGACCGCCCGAGGTCGGCGGTCTGGGTGCTCCGGTTCAGCGCGGTGGTCGCGAGGCCGGGCAGCGCGACGGCGGCGAGCAGGACGCCCGCCACGAGCAGCGCCCGGCGGCCGGTGAGGCGCACGCGGGCGCGCCGCCGAGTGCGCAGCGCGACGACCAGGGCGGCGCCGGCCGCGATCGCGACGGTCACGTAGAGCCGGTCGGGGCGCACGAACACGGCCGCGGCCACGCCGAGGACCAGGACCGTCAGCGTGCGCAGGTCGAGCCGGTCCCGGGCGGCGATGCGCGCGACCGCGCTCACGACCACCACCGACGTGGACAGGGCGAGGGAGTCGGTGAGCACGACCGCGGCGTAGTGCAGCGGCAGCGGCACCGTCACCACGACCGCGGTGCAGGCGAGCACGCGGAGCCGCGCGCCGCGGGGCGCGACGGTGCGCACGAGGTACCACGCCGCGGCGGCCCAGGCCGCGAGCTGCACCTGGTAGAGCAGCACGGTCCAGGGCACGTGCAGCAGGGCGCCGAGCTCGAGGGCGCCGCGCACCAAGAGCGGGTAGGCCAGCGTGCGGTAGCCGTCCAGCGCGAACGACTGCGCCTGCGCCAGGTACTCCGTCGTGTCGCCGTACTCGGGCACCGCGACCTGGTTGCCGAGCCACCAGTACAGGCCGAGCGCCACCTGGACCGCTCCCGCCACCGCGAGCACCGCGGTGACGATCGGCACGGGGCGCGGGCGCCGGGCGGTCGGCTGTCCGTGGGCAGGCATGCGGGTCCTTCACCGGGTCGACGCGCCCGTGGGGTCCGGGCCGCGGGACAGCCTACGGGGCGCCCGGCGGCGCTCCGTGCCGTCCGGGCGGTGCCGCGCCGCACCGTAGGCTCGTCGCCGTGGAGTCCCAGAACCACTACTACGGTCACAGCAGCGCCCTCGCCCGGTACGCCGGGCTCACCCGGCCCCGGCACCTGCCGGGCCTGCTGCAGCACGGCTGGACCGCCGCGTCCCCGCTCGACACGCACTTCCGCGACTTCCCCGAGGTGGGGCGCCCCGGCGGCCGGGCGAACCGGTCGCTGTTCGTGTGGTCGCACGAGTCCCGGTCGTGGGACCCCGCCGCCGGGGACCGCCGGAGCGTCGCGATCGGGGCGCCCTGGCACTACCTGTGCGCCGTCGTCGGCGCGCGGCCCGCGGGCACCGGCACCGTGATCCTGCCGGTGCACGGCATCGCCACCCAGCCGCTGCTCGGCGACCACGCCGCGGTCGCCCGGGCGTGGGCCGAGACCGAGGGCCCGTCGACCGTGTGCCTGTACCACGTCGAGGCCCGCGACCCGGCGGTCGTGCGGGCGTACGCCGACGCGGGCCACCGCCTCGTGACCCTCGGCACCCGGACCGACCCGGCGTTCCTGGGCCGGCTGCACACGCTGCTGACCGGGGCCGCGCGGGTGGTGTCGAACCGGCTGTCGACCCCCGTCGTCTACGCCGCCTCCCTCGGCATCGACGCCGCCGTGACCGGCGACGCGATGCGCCTGGCGGGGGAGCGCGCCGACGACGCCGGGTCGCTGGCCGGGCGCTGGCCGGAGTTCTACGAGGCCGGCACCGCGCCCGCGGCGCGCACCGCCGTCGCCCGCGCGGAGACCGGCGCCGACGCGCTGCTGCCCCCCGAGGAGCTGCGCCGGCTGCTCGGCTGGGACCGCCGGCAGGCGGGGCCGTGGCTGGACCACTGGCTGCGCGCGCCGCTCTCGCGGACCGTGACCCAGCTCGGCCGGCGGGCGTCGGGGCCCGGGGAGCGGGCGCCGTCCGGGGACGTGCCCTCGCTGTCGTTCGGCGCCTGGTTCGTCGCCGCGACGGAGTACCTCCCGCGGCCGCTCGGCTCCGCGCCGGCCGCGCCGGCCGCGCCGCTGCCCGTGGGCCCGACGGCCTGACGGCTACCGGGGCGCGCGGGATCCGCGCGCGACGCGACGCACCGCGAGCAGCCCGCCGACCCCGAGCGCGACCGCGGCGCCGAGCCGGGCCGCCGTCGCGACCGCGCCCTCCGACGGCAGGACGGCGCCGGCCACGCTCACCGCGAGCCAGAGCAGCACCGTCAGCGGCATCGCGGGCGGCCACCACGGCCGCTCGGCGACCCGCCGCTGGACCGCGGTCGTGAGCACGGCGAGCAGGACGTACGCGACCAGGTACCCCGCGCCGACCCCGCCGAGCCCCCAGGCGCTCGTGAGGGCGACGGCGGCCGCGAGCCCGGCCGCGACGGCCACCGGCGTGCTCACGGCGAGCCAGCCGGTGCGTCCGCGCGCGAACACGAGGTGGCCGCTCGCCAGGTACACCACCGAGGGCAGCGCCGCGGCGGACGCGAGCGCGACGGCCGGCACCAGGGTGACCGGCGGGTAGTCCGCGGACGGCGCCAGCCGGACGAGCCACGGCGCGAGCAGCGCCACCCCGCCCGCGAGCACCACCGCCACGAGCGTGATCACGGGCGTCGTCTCGTCGAGCACCCGGCCGCGCTCGGCGGGTGCGGCCCGGTACACGACGGGGGCCCACGCGTTGTTCAGGCCGGCGGTCACGACGGTGGCCCCGGCGCCGATGCTGAGGGCGATGTTCGCGGCCCCGCCCGCCCCGTCGAGCACCCGGTCCGCGACCACGACGAGGCCGGCGAGCGCGAGGTAGAGGGACACCTGGTGGGGCACGGTGGGCGCGCCCACCCGGAGCGCGGCCCGCACGCCCCGCCACGTGGTCCGGGCGGACCCGGACCGGACCACCAGCGCGAGGCCGGTGAGCCCGGCGACCAGGTAGCCGCCCACGACGCCGGAGAGGTAGGCGGTGGCGGTGGGCGCCGCGGCGGCGGCGAGGACGAGTCCGGCGGCCGGCCCGGCGAGGCTGGCGAGCACCGCGAGCAGGACGAAGGGGCCGGGCCGGTCGGCACCCCGCAGGTAGGCCTGCGCGAGCACCATCCACGCGCCGCCGACGCCGGCGACCAGCGCGAGCAGGATCTCGGTGCCGAACGGCCGCCCCAGGAGCAGCGGGGACCACCACGGGCCGGACGCCGCGAGCACCCCGGTGATGAGCGTCGCGATCCCGGCGCCCGCGACCACGACCCCGCGCGCTCCCGCCGCGCCGCCCGCGTCGAGGATGTACTGCCGGGTCACCGCCGCGCCCAGGCCGAGCGCCACGAGGATGTACGCGACCTGGACCACCACGGTCGCGACGGAGACCAGGCTGTACTCGTCCGGCGCGACGAGCCGGGTGACGGCCGGGATCACCGCCAGCGCCGCCAGGGCGGGACCTGCGGTGGCGATCGTGTACAGCGAGCCCCGGCCGAGGACGGTCCGGGTCGCCGACGGCTCGGCCGGGACCGGGGCCGCCGCCCCGGCAGGCGGGGCCGGGTCCGGGACCGTCACGGCCTAGCGGCCCGCGACCGCGCGGCGCACCTCGTCGACCACCCGGTCGACCTGCGCGTCCGTGAGGTCGGGGAACAGCGGCAGCGAGATCTCCTGCGCGTAGTACGCCTCGGCGTTCGGGCACTGGCCGCGCTGGTAGCCCAGGTCCGCGAACACCGGGTGCCAGTACGCCGGGATGTAGTTGACCTGCACGCCGATGCCCGCGGCGCGCAGCGCCTCGAACACCTCGCGGCGGCGGCCGTCGAGCACGCGCAGCGGGTACAGGTGCCAGGCGGGCTCGGCCTCGGCGCGGGGCGCGGGGGTGAGCACGCCGTCCAGGTCCCGCAGGCCCTCGTCGTACCGGGCGTGGATCTCGGCGCGCCGGGCGCGGAACGCCTCCAGCCGCCGCAGCTGGGACGTGCCGAGCGCGGCCAGCACGTCGGGCAGCCGGTAGTTCAGCCCGAACTCGTGCACCTCCTGGTGCCACGGGCCCTCGTCCGGGAACCGCTGCCGGTCCCGC
>Ga0164309_10000255_pt1 | contig 31737 bp, 29 predicted proteins | sample Whisoiple_247_MG_FD_109984 | JGI IMG/M metagenome (GOLD analysis project Ga0164309, IMG submission 109984) | Soil microbial communities amended with fresh organic matter from upstate New York, USA - Whitman soil sample_247_MG | ecosystem: Environmental > Terrestrial > Soil > Unclassified >...
ATCAGAAGTTCATGCTGCTCATCACCGACGGCGCGCCCACCATGTCCCTCGGCTGCAACTCGCATGAGGCGACGCAGCAGCAGATCCGCGACATGCCGACGCAGCCGATCATCGATGAGGTGACTGCCGCTCGCGCACAAGGCATCCGTACGTTCGTGATCGGCTCGCCCGGCAGCGAGGAGGCCTCCGAGGAAGCGAACGGCGATATGCGGCCTTGGCTCTCGCGGGCTGCGACGGAGGGCGGCACCGCGAGCGCGGGCTGCGCCTTGGACGGGCCGAATTTCTGCCACATGGACATGACGCAGGAAGAGGACTTCGGCGCCGCCCTGCGCGAAGGGCTGGCCAACATCGCCGGTCAGGTCGTGGATACCTGCACGTTCGAGATTCCCGAGCCGCCCGACGGGGACACCATCGATCCGACCCTGACGAACTTGGTCGTCACCTGGGGCTCAGGTAGCGCTTCCCTGTTTCTGCCCGACAACGTCGGCGCCTGCGACGTGGGCTGGACCTTCAACGAAGACGGCCAGGTCGAGCTTTGCCCCACGACCTGTAACGAGGTCAAGCTCGACGAGGGGGCCACGGTCCAGCTGACCTTCGGCTGCGGTACCGAAGTCATCGACGTCGTCACGAAGTGATTCCGAAGGCCGAGCGATCGGCTCACTTTTCTTCCAAAAAAAGCCGCGAAGGTGGCTCTGAAGCACCGAGCCCGAAAGGGCTAGACGAAATTCCAGATGACGTTTCTGGCCCGGCCCCGCTCGACTCAGGGGCTCTTGCCTCCCCAGGAGCGAATTGTGAGGCGACAGGGCGAGAATCTTCCGGCGATAAGGAATTCTCCGAACCCTGGTGCACGCGTGCCTTTTTCCGCTAGCGCGCTAACGCATGCGGTAGGATACCGAACCGGGACGCGATACCGCCCTCGCCCCCGGTGTGTGTCTCGCTCGACAGCGAGGACCTTCTCATCATGAACTCACGAACGCTCCGTACTTTCGAACTTGGCCTAGCCCCTCTCGTCCTCGCACTGGTTCCGCTCGCTTGTGGCTCGCCCGCGCCCGGACCGGACGACGGACAAGGACCAGGAACCGGCGGCAGCGTGATCGGAGGCACCGGCGGCGGCTCCAGCACCGGCAGCGGCGGCGGCAACAGCACGATCGGGGGCACGGATCTCGGCTCCAGCACCGGCGCTGGCTCCGGTAGCCTAGGGCCCAGCGAAGGCGGGATCGTCTCGCTGACCCCCGAGGAGCTGGCCGCGCTCGAAGACGGCTCCGCCTGCCAAGGCTGGACGGCCGAGGGCGAGAACCTGCCAGCCATCCTGCAGTTCGTCGTCGACACGAGTCTGTCGATGAACACGATGGCGCCGGGTGGGGACTTCGGCGAGACGCGCTGGACCGTGACGCGCGACGCTCTGCGTGCAGCGCTCGACGACCTGCCAGGCTCCGTTGCGGCGGGCATCCTTTTCTACCCGAACATGGCGAACAGCGCGAGCACGACGGCGCGACCGGTCGAAGAGTGCATAGCAGTCGACGAGATTCTGCCGATCGACGTGCTCGGCGAAGCGGCGTCGGCGCAGCGCACGACCTTGGATGACGCGCTCGCGACCACCGAGCCCAACGGCTACACGCCGACCGAGGATGCCTACCGCTACGCCCTGACCTCGAGCCTCGTGCCCTACACGGGCACCACGGGTGACAAGTTCATGGTGCTCCTCACCGACGGCGCACCGACCATGGCTGAAGGCTGCATCACGGCCCCGGCGCCGGTCCAATGCCCACAGGGTTGCGGGCCCACGCCTCCGGCCACCGCCTGCCCTGCTGGCTGCGTGATGGGCGGAGGAGGCGGCATGCTGGCTGACGTACCCACCCAACCGATCGTCGACGAAATCACCGCTGCGTTCGGGCAAGGCGTCCGCACCTTCCTCATCGGTGCGCCCGGCAGCGAGGTCGGCTCCGATGGCAGCGACAAACGCCCTTGGCTGTCCAAGGGCGCCATCGAAGGCGGCACGCCCAAAGACGGTTGCATGGAGGCTGGTCCGGCCTTCTGCCACATGGACATGACGCAGGAGGCCGACTTCGCCACGGCGCTCACCGAAGGCCTCCGCGCGATCGCCACCGCCGTCGTGAACACCTGCTCGTTCGTGATTCCCGACCCGCCGGACGGCCACGAGCTCGACCTCGATGACACGAGCCTGGTCGTCAAGTGGGCGGACGGGACGGGCTCGGCCTACCTCCGTGACAGCGTCGGCGACTGCGGCGAAGGGTGGAGCTTGGACGCGACCGGAACCCAGATCGATCTGTGCCCCGCCAGCTGCGAGCAGCTCAAGGCGTCACCGGGCGCGACGGTGCAGCTATCGTTCGGCTGCCTCGACGTCATCAAGTGACATGACGGGCGCGCCGCCTCCGGCGGCGCGCAGAATCGACGGGCGCCGCCTCAGGCGGCGCGCAGTTCGACGCCTTCGAAGGCGAGCAGCCACTCCTTCTTGTCGACGCCGCCCGTGTAATGTCCGAGGGCGCCGACGCTGGTCACCACCCGGTGGCAGGGAATCAAGATGGGGATGGGGTTTCTGCGCATGGCGCCGCCGACGGCGCGGGCGGCCGTTGGCTTGCCCACCTCACGCGCTAGGTCGCCGTAGGACAGCGTCTCGCCCGGGCGGGTGCGGTACAAACGCTTGAGGACCAAGCGATCGAAGTCGCTCGCGACCAGCGTCAGATCGACTTTGGCGTGCGGCGCAGACGCCCGACCAGCCAGGTAGTCGCGCAGGTTGCGGCCAGCGGGGCCGAGCGGAGCGCTCGTGCGACACGGGCGGTCCAGAAGCGCCGGGTGATGACCGAACAGGCTTTCGGTGTCGCCAAAGTGCACCGCCAGGATGCGCTCCTTGCACTCCGCGACGGAGATGAGCCCCATGGGTGACGTGAACTCGGCGAGCGTCAGCATGCTGCCGAGCTTACCAGAGGATCGACCGCGCGCTCAGGGCTTGATGATTTGGGTGCCCGGGGGCGGCGAGAACACGAACTCGGCGGGCGGAACCGGCTCGTTGACGATGGGCTCTTCGAAGTCGAAGCGATTGCGATTGCGCTGAGCGTCGATCATGAGCACGCGACGGACCTGGAAAGTCGCTCCGTCCACGTAGAGCAGCATCTTCTGGAAGGCCGGCGTCGGCTCTTTCGGCTCGGCCGAGAGCACGTAGCCACCTTCGAAGCCGAGCGCCGATGGGTCGAGCTTCTCGAGCTTGAACTCCTTTTTGAGCTTCGCTCCGCCGAGCAAGAACGCCAGAGCCGCCGGGTATTGGCTCTTGTCGATGTTCTGCTCGTACATCTGCTTGTTCTCCTGCTCGTAGACCTTGATGGTCTTGCCGTCGGAGACGACGCGGTTGCCGCTGCTCTGGTAGCGCCAGCTCATCTTGCCGGGCTTCTCGAACGCCACGCTGCCGCTGGAATCCTTGAACTTGTTGTACGCCGCAATGAAGTAGCGCTGCTTGAACTTGGCCTTGAACGTCTTGCTCTGGTCGTAGAAGTTCTGCACCCGCTCGGCGAGCTCGGTAGCGTTCATGGGCGCAGGCGGCTTGGCGGCCTGGCCCAGCCAGCTCGGGCCACCGATGAGCCCGGGTGCCAGCGGGAGATGCGGCGCCGCCCAGGCGGCGGAGACCCAAGCCAGGGAGACTCCAATCAGGGCGGACGACAAACGACGGTGGGGAAGGTTCCGGGGAAGCATGGCTGGACGAGCGAGTCGCCGCAGTGCGGGCGGCCCGTTCCCTTACCATACGATTCTACCGGTGCCGCACTTCCCCAGTTCAAAAGTCACCGACTGCGGGCAGCCCGCGCACGGCGGACGGCCTCGGCCAAATGCGGGGGCACCTGCCGGCGACTCCGGGCCTGACGTTGGTCCTCGAGGGCGCGGGCCCGCGGGTCCAGGCGAAGCTCGGTGATCGCGAGCGCCAGGGCGTCGGCGGCATCGGCCGGGGGCAGCTCCGACAGGCCGAGCACGGCCGCGACCATCCGGGCGACCTGACCTTTCTCCGCCTGACCGTGGCCGGCCAGGGCACGTTTGACCTTGGCCGGGGCATGCTCGCGCACGAGCACGCCGCGCCGCTCGAGGCCCAAGAGCACGACACCGCGCGCGTGGCCCAACTTGGCCGCACTCTGCGCATTCTTGTCGAAGAAGATGCCTTCGACCGATCCGACCTTCGGCTTGTGCTCGGCGATGACCTCGTCCAGGCGAAGCGAGATCTCGAGCAGGCGTACGGACAGCGTGGCCGACGGCGACAGACGGATCACCCCATGCGCAAGGTGAACCAGGCGCTGGCCACTGCGCTCCACCACGCCCCAGCCGAGGTTCCGCGTGCCGGGATCGATGCCAAGGGCAATCATGTCGAGCGCCTCGCGCCTTACCAAGCCGCACGCCGTCGTGCAAAGCGGTATAGGGACTTCGTGGCTTCGGGAAGGACCCTCCGCTTTCGTGTGCCCGTTGAAGTCGCTGGCCTTCGCCTCGACCAGGCCTTGGCCAATTTGTCTGCCGAAATCTCACGCACGGAGGCGCGCCGGCTCATCGCCAAGGGCAGCGTTTTTTTGGCTGGCGCCCGGGTGAAAGTGGCCGGACGCGTCGTGCGCTCGGGCCAGGCGCTCGAGGTTCACCTAAGCCCGATCGTCGAGGCTCCCCAGCCTGCGGCGCCACCGCCGCAGATTCCGATCCTGCTTTCGACACCCGAGCTCCTGGTGGTGGACAAACCGAGCGGCGTCTTGAGCGCACCAACACCAGAAACCGACCAGGCCGATTTGCTCCACTTCCTGCGACCCAGCCAGGGCGAACTTCACCTGGTGCACCGACTCGATGCACCGACCAGCGGAGTGCTCGTGCTGGCCCGAACCCCGAAAGCGGCCCGCGCCCTCGCCGAGCAACTGGAGACGCGAACGCTGAGTCGCAAGTACGTCGCTTTCTTGGCGGGCGCCATCGAGGCCGACTTCACCGCAAACGAACCCATCCAGGGCAAGTCGGCCAGGACGCAGTTCCGCGTGCGCGAGCGGACCCAGCTTGCCACCTGGGTCGAGGCCGAGCTCGACACGGGGCGCACCCACCAGATCCGCATCCACGCCAAAGCGTCCGGCCACCCCGTGCTCGGTGACCGCCGGTACGGCGCGCCACTGCCCAGCGGGATGCCACGACCGTCGCGACTCGCACTCCACGCGGCCGAAGTCCGCTTCATCGATCCGACGAGCGCACGGCCCGTCGACGTCTCGGCGCCCTTCCCGGCAGACCTTGCCCGCTACTGGGCGGAGCTGGCCTCGTGACTTTTGGCGGGCCGGAGCGATGTGCTAGGGCCACCGCGCGATGACCGATCCCAAGAGCCGCCCCGTGTTGACGGGCAAGCAGAAGAGCCACCTGCGTGCGCTCGCACACACGCTCGAACCGGTCGTACTGCTGGGCCGCCAAGGCTTGACGGAAGCGGTGCTGCGCGAGATCGACGGCGCCCTGGAGTCGCACGAGCTGATCAAGGTGAAATTGCCGAAGGAGCCGGCGGCTCCCGCGGCCGATCTGGCAGCCTCGATCGAAGCGGAGCTGGGGGCCCAGAGCGTCCAGCGCATCGGACATCTGCTCCTGCTCTACCGGCAGCGACAGAAGGATCCGCGCATCGTTCTACCCAGGGCGGGCGCCAAGGGACGAGATTAGCTGCTAGACTCGGCGGGGCATGACCGAGACGCCGAATCGCCAGCAGTCGAAGACGAACCTCGTCTGGATGGACCTCGAGATGACGGGGCTCGACCCGACGGTCGACGCGATCCTGCAGGCCGCATTGATCGTCACCACCGCTGAGCTCGAGCCGCTCGAACGCTACGTCGTGGACATCTGGCAACCCGACGAGGTGCTGGCACGCATGGTCCCGTTCGTGCGCAGCATGCACGAAAAGACGGGCCTCGTCGGGCGCGTCCGCGCTTCGAAGACGGAGGTCCGCCGCGCCGAGCAGGAGCTTTTGGCGCGGGTCAGCGGCTGGTGTCCGCATCAGCCCGTCCTCTGTGGCAACACGATTCACTCGGACCGCAAGTTCATCGATCGCTACATGCCTGCGCTCGCGGGCTACCTTCACTACCGCATGGTCGACGTCAGCAGTCTGAAAGTGCTCGCCGGGCTTTGGTATCCGACCCGCGTCTACGACAAGCCCAAGAGTGCCGAACACGACGCCCTGTTCGACATCGAACAGTCCATCGCCGAGCTCGATCACTATCGGAAGACGATCCTCCGTTCGAGCGCTAACGTTTGACGCACGCTGCTGCCATGCACGCTGCTGCCATTCACAGTGCCGCCCAGGCCGACCGCGCCAAACAGCTGCTGCTCCAGAAATTGGGGAGCCGCATGCTCGCCGGCTCGGAAGCGCCAGCGGAATACCTCACGGACGACTCCGGTCTGACCGGTGTGCTGCCCGATGCAGTCGTTCTGGCGGAATCGACGGCAGACCTAGCGACGGCGCTCCAGGTGGCACAGGAAACCGGGGTTCCCATCACGCCACGCGCCGGCGGCAGCGGGCGCACGGGGGGAGCCGTACCCGTGCACGGCGGCATCGTGCTCTGCACGCATCTGCTGCGCAGCGTCGTCGAATTCGATCGAAACGAGGGGTTGGTGGTCGTCGAGCCGGGCGTCGTCCTTGCGGACCTGCATGCGCTCGTGGAGGCCGAAGGCTGGTTCTACCCGCCCGATCCCAACTCGGCGGAGCTGTGCTGCCTGGCCGGCAACGTCGCCGAGAACGCCGCCGGACCGAGGGCCTTGAAGTACGGGCCCACGCGCAACTACGTCCTGGGCATCGAGACCATGCTGCCCAACGGCGCCGTGTTCCAGTCCGGTCGACGCACGCGCAAAGGGGTTACCGGCTACGACGTGACCTCGCTGCTCGTCGGCAGCGAAGGAACGCTGGCGGCTTTCGGCGCCATCACGCTCGCCCTGATCCCCAAGCCACCGAGCGTGATGACGCTGTGCGCCTTGTTTCCTGCCTTCCGCGCAGCGACCGACGCCGTCAGCGCCATCCTGCAGAGAGGCGTGTTGCCGCGCTGTCTCGAGTTTCTCGACGAAAAGACGCTCACCGTCATGCGCAATAGTGGCGTCGGGCTCGATGCCGCGGCCAAGGCCCTGCTCTTGATCGAAGTGGACGGCGGCGAAGACGAAGCGGCCCGGCAGGCCGAGCTGGTTGGCAATGCTTGCACCGATGCGGGCGCGGCGAGCGTCGTGGTCGCTCAGTCCGAGTCACAGCGAAGCAAGCTCTGGGCTTCGCGCAAGCAGATGAGCGTGGCCGTGCGCACGCGAGCCAAATACAAGATCAGCGAAGACGTGGTGGTGCCGAGGACTCGCCTCGGAGCATTGGTCGAGTCGGTCGAGCGGCTGGGTGAGGAGCACCGCATCGATGCCCTCTCGTACGGTCACGCGGGCGACGGCAACTTGCACGTCAATTTCCTGTGGAACGACGCCGACGAGAAGCAGCGCGTCGACCAGGCGGTCGAGGGACTTTTTCGCGCCACTCTCGCCTTGGGCGGCACGCTCAGTGGGGAGCACGGCATCGGCATCCTCAAGGCTCCATTTTTGCCGCTCGAGCAGCCGCCCGCGCTCATCGAGCTCGAGCTGGGGCTGAAGGCGGCCTTCGACCCCCGCGGCGTCATGAACCCCGGCAAGATCTTCCCCGCGCGCGGCCACGGGAGCTGCTAGGGGCCTGCTGGGGGCCTCCCGGGACCCTGCGAAACGGCGCGGGACGGCCGCGAGGGATCTTGCAATCGGTCCGCTCCCGGCTAGCTTCCGGCTCCCCCACTCCGGAGAGGTGACCGAGTGGCCGAAGGTACCCGCTTGCTAAGCGGGCGTGGATCAAAAGTCCACCGCGGGTTCGAATCCCGCCCTCTCCGCCAGCTAGCCCGGCCAGGCCAGCCCCGGCCAGGCCAGCCCAACCCCGGCCAGCCCAGCCGAGCCCGACGAGGTCGGCCGAGGCGGCCAACCCTCCGGCCGGTGCCACTGGAAAGCGCTGCCGCCGAAATTGTGCAGCACCGCCTCACGACGTTAGCCCAATTTCGGGGTCCTGGTCTGGATTTGGAGGCGCCGGGTGGGCCCCTTGGCTACCTTTGTCTTGCTTCGCCGGGCGGGTGGCGCGGCATGGCCGAGTTTTGCTCGGCGCCTGACCCCCAACGAGTTTCGCGACTGGCCTCCGGTCGCCCAACCTTGACCAGGAATCATGGATAGAATCGCCCCCCCTTCTTGCCGTACGCCGCGTCGATCCTTCACCAGCGTGACCTTCGGCGCATCGCTTTTGACCCTCCTCTTGGGCGCCGGCGCCTGCAGCATCGAACCGGTGCAGGTGCTGTGTCCTCCCGGCCAGAATTGCGCGGCATCCGGCGGAGCTAGCAGCAGCGGTGGCGGCCCGGGCGCTGGCGGCGGTGCGGTTCTTGGGTCCGGCGGAGCGAGCACCGGGGGCTCGGCAGCAGGCGGGACCATCTCGGCTGGTGGCACCCTGATCGGCACCGGTGGGACCGGCACCGGCGGGGGAGTCATCGGGGCGGGCGGTGGTTCCGGCGGCACGGCTGAACCTCCCTGTGTCGACACCCCGTACCCGTATGACCCAACCTGGCCCGAGGCGGACTGCACGTTGTGGAAAGACGAGGCCAATGCCTGCGGCGAGGCTTGGTTTGCTGGCTACTGCGACATCACCTGCGGCCGCTGCACACCGACTGGCGGCACGGGCGGCAGCGGTGGCGGCACATCCGGTCCCCCCGATTGCTCACACCTGCCCCAGGTTAGCGGCGGTGACGGCTTCGCTACGCGCTACTGGGACTGCTGCCAGCCGCACTGCGCCCAGAACGGCGGACACAAGTGCAACAAGGACGGGACGAGCGTCACCGGCGACAACAGCAGCTCCTGCTCCGGCGGCGGCGCGTTCGCTTGCTACGACGATGCGCCCTACGCCGTCGACGAGTGCGTTTCCTATGGGCACATCGCCAAGGCGAACCCCAACTGCGGCGGCTGCTACCGCATTCAGTTCACGGGTGAAGGTCACAGCAACGTGAACGACGCCGGGTCCAAGCGCATCAAGGGCAAGCAGATGATCGTCAAGGTGACGAACACCGGCGGCGACGTCGCTGGCAACCAGTTCGATATGATGATCCCCGGCGGCGGTGTCGGTCAGTACAATGCCTGCAGCAACCAGTGGGGCACGAGCGATCTCGGTGCGCAGTACGGAGGCTTCCTTGCCGAGTGCAGCGGCTCCCTGGACGCAAAGAAAGAATGCGTACGGCAGGAGTGCCAGAAGATCCCCGCCGGCGACGCGCGGGACGGCTGCCTCTGGTTCGTCGACTGGTTCGAGGTCGCCGACAACCCGACCTTCACCTCGCAACAAGTCGACTGCCCGTTCTGAGGGAACTCACCCGATCGACTTGCCGAGCACCGCGTGCAGCTCCGCCTGCATTTGGTAGCGCTCGGCGAGCGCTCGTAGGCGGGTCGTGTCGACCTGACGCCTAACCAAAAGCTCCTCGACGTCGGCACGGCTCCTCGTTCCACCGGCGTACAACTTGAAGAAAACGAGGTCCTCGATCGACACCACGGACCCCGTGGTGCCATCAGGAAACTGGAACGGCTCGGACTTCGCTTCCCGAACGAGGGCTGGAAAACCGCCCGCTGGTGCATTGTCGAAATTCACGATTTGCACCAGCACTACGTCATCGCTCCCCTGGCGCACATCGATGACACCACCGAGCGGATCGTCCGTCGTCGGCATCTCGACGCTGACTGATGTTCCTGGGATCCGGCTCTGGAGAGCGGCCCCAAGAGCTTCGAGCTCCTTCGGATCGACGGCAATGGCAAGGTCCACATCCTCCGTGCCGCGCACGTAGCCATGCGCGGCCAGCGCAATGGCTCCGATGACGAGCGAGCGTGTGCCTCGCTCCTCCAAGAGCGTGCTCACCTCACCCGCTAGTTCGAGTGCTTTCGGGAGAGTCATGACGTAGAGCTAGGGCCCTCTGCTCCTGCCCCAGACGGAGCGCCTTCTCCGCACGCTGGAGCGGACTGAGCGCCAGGTCTCGCACGATCTCCGCACGTTTCGAGCGCTCGGCTGACGGCGAACTCCGACCACTCAGTGCGGAGAGCGGTAGGGTGCCAAGCTGATCCTCGGAGGCCACGAGAGAAGGATAGCTCGCCTCGGAGCAGGTGACCAAAAGGGCCAGGCTATCCGCTGCAAACGGCCGGCGGTCAGCGGTAGACGCCGAGGTCGTCGCAGACGCCAACGATGAGCGACACGCAGCCGAAGAACAGGAAGGGCCAGAGGCCCAGGCCCGCGATCGGGATCATCGTGTAGAACCAGGTCATGAGCAGGAAGAGCACGACCGTGGCGGCGATCTTCAGCACGCCGCCGATGCCGACCTTCTCGATGAGGGAAGGTTCCTGGGGGGCGGCGACCTTGGGCTTGTCCGTTGAGCTCATGAAGCGGAAATCCTCGACCCGGAGGTAGGTCAGAAGGCCGCCTCTGGCAAGGCGCCGGGACCAGGTACGAAAAACCCCGTGGGCCGGTGAAGGCGCCACGGGGCGAAAGCGAGCTCGTGCCGACAGCTTAGCTACGGCAGTACGGCAGCCCGCGGTAGCGCAGGCCCATACGATCGAACGTCTCGTCGTTCTTGTGCATGAGCAGGTGATAATTGAAGGCGCAGCCGCGCTCGCCGATGATCGCCGACCAGTGCAGGAAGAAGTACCAGAGGCGGAACCAGCGCTCGCCGTAGGTCTTCACCACGGCTTCGCGGTTGCTGACCCAGATGTCGCGCCAGGCGCGGAGCGTGAGCACGTAGTGGGCGCTCATGTTCTCGACGTCGATCACTTCGAAGCCACTGTCCTCGGCGGCCTCGATCATGCCTGCCAAGGTCAGGCTCGCGTCGGCGCCTGGGAAAACGTAGCGATTCATGAAGAGGCCCCAGATCAGGTCCTCGGGGCGCATGGTCAGTGCCGATAGCGGGTTCTGGGGGTTCTTGAGGCCGCGGATGCCCGTCCAGCTGAGCAAGAAGAGGCCATCGTCCTTCAAGAGCGAGTTCACCTTCTTGTAGTAGGTCTTCAGGTTCTTGATGCCGACGTGCTCGACCATCTCGAGCGAGACGATCTTGTCGAACTTGCCGGTGATGTTGCGATAGTCGCAGACCTCGACCTTGGCGCGATCCGCCACGCCATAGGCGTTGATGCGTGCGGTGCCGAAGTTGACCTGCTCCTGAGCCAGCGTAACGCCGTAGCTGTTCGAGCCACGCTCGCGAGCCGAGCGAGCAACGAAGGTGCCCCAGCCACAGCCGATGTCGAGCAGCTTCTCGCCAGCGCCCAGCTTCAGCTTGTCGCAAACGCGGTCGATCTTCCGGTACTGCGACTCCTCGAGCGGTGCGTCGATCTTGTCGTGGTAGGCGGCCGTGTAGACCATGGCGGGGCCCAGGCACCATTCGAAGAAGTCGTTGCCGCGGTTGTAGTGCTCGCTGACGATGCGGCTGTCCTGCGACTTGGAGTGGATGGTCACTTCCGGCAGGAAGTTCGTGACGGCCCACTTGATGTGGCTCTCCGTCAGGCGAAACGTCATCGTGTCGTGACGCGTGTCGAAAAAGTCGTCCCACTTGTCGGCGGGGATGTCGATGCGACCATCGATGTACGCCTCGTACACGTCGGAGAAGGGCACCTTCTTGCCGGACCAAGACGAGGCCAAGGAGCGGTCGTCGAAGGTGACGAAATCAGACACAGCGGCCTTCGCCGAAACGGGAGCATTCATGATTCGTTGACTCGATTCGTGACAGTAGCGGGTAATGCGCGCGGGTAGGTCCTTAGAGGAGCCCCGCGCGGCGTACAAGTCGCCGAGTGTGTAGCTCCGGGCCAGCCGAAAACAAGGCGAAAGGCCGGCGCAAAGTGCCGTTCGCCCTCGAACCAGGCCGCCGGTGGCCCCTCGAGGCTACAATTTCGCTGCACGGCTGGAGCGGGCCGGTTCGGCAGCCCTTGTGGTAAACGGTGCCCGCCATGACCGCGCCCAGCAAAGAACCCGAGCTCATGCAGAAGATCGTCTCCCTGGCCAAGCGCCGGGGCTTCGTCTTCCAAAGTTCGGAGATCTACGGTGGCCTCAAGAGCGCCTACGACTACGGCCCCTTGGGCGTCGAGCTCAAGCGCAACCTCATGAACGAATGGTGGACGTTCATGGTCACGAGCCGCGAGGACGTGGTCGGCCTCGAGTCGTCGATCATCATGCACCCGGACGTTTGGCGCGCCAGCGGGCACGTCGGCAACTTCAACGATCCGCTGGTCGACTGCCTGGTCTGCCAGGAACGTTTCCGCGCCGACAAGGCGCCCAAGCTCCAAGCAGGAAGCCAGGCGCTCGTGACGCTGTCCGACAAGGGTCGCGCCAAGCTGGCCGAAGAGAAGATCAAGGAGCTCCTGACTGCAGGACAGGCCACCCTCGCCGAGGGCGCGACGCTCAAGCGCGACGGTGTCAGCGTCGTCGGGCTCGTCGCGGGTGACCGCGGCTACGCGTGTCCCAACTGCGGGTCACCCTTGCTCAGCGCCGAGCGCACCTTCAACGGCATGTTCACCACCAGCCTCGGTCCGGTGAGCCCGATGCAAATGGTGATCGAGGCCGTGCGCCAGGGCGTTGCCGACGGCCAAGGCGACGAGGACTTGCACCGCTTGGCGGTGGAGGCGCTGGCGAAAACGGCCGTTTATCTGCGTCCGGAGACGGCGCAGGGCATGTTCGTGCAGTTCTTGAACGTGCAGCAAAGTCAGAGCCAGAAGGTCCCCTTCGGCATCGCGCAGATGGGCAAGAGCTTCCGCAACGAGATCACGGTCGAGCACTTCATCTTCCGCTCCTGCGAGTTCGAGCAGATGGAGATGGAGTTCTTCTGCCCGCCGGGAGAAGGGCCGAAGTACCTCGAATACTGGAAGGGGGAGCGCCAGAAGTGGTGGGAGGGCCTGGGTCTGAAGAAGGAGCGGCTCCGTTTCCGCAAGCACGACGACGCCGAGCTGGCCCACTATTCCGACGGCACCTTCGACGTGGAGTACGAGTTCCCCTGGGGCTGGGACGAGCTCGAGGGTATCGCGAGTCGTACCGACTACGACCTGAAGGCTCACATGAAGGGCTCGGGCAAGAAGCTCGAGTACTTCGACCCCGAAGCCATCGATCCCGAAACGGGCAAACCGGGCTACCGTTACGTGCCGCACGTGGTGGAGCCAGCTGCGGGCGCTACGCGCGGCGTCTTGGCTGTGCTGTGTGACGCGTACAGCGAAGACTTGGCTGCCGACGGCACGGTGGATCGCGTGGTGCTCAAGCTGCATCCGCGGCTCGCCCCGTACAAGGTCGGCATCTTGCCGGTGGTCAAGAAGGACGAAGAGCTCGTCAAGCGCGGCCGCGAGATTGCAGCGCGCTTTCTGGGTGCCGGTATCGCTGCGAGGTACGACGAGCAACACACCATCGGTAAGCGCTACGCGCGCCACGACGAGATCGGCACGCCCTACTGCCTCACTCTCGACGAGCAGACTATCGTCGATGGCACCGTCACGATTCGCTACCGCGACGACAAACGCCAGGAGCGCATCGCCGTCGAGGCAGCCGTCGATGTCGTGCGCGAAGCGCTCCGGACCGGCAAGCTCTAACGAGCCGACACCCTCCTCTGGCCATGGCGAGCACGCGATCCGTCGTCGACTACATCGTCGGCCAACTCGGTCCTGACGCGAGCTGCCGTGCGATGTTCGGCGAGTACGGCGTCTACGTGCGCGGAACACTGATCGCCCTCGTCTGCGACGATCGGCTGTTCCTCAAGGCAACCGACGCCGTGGCAGACGTCTGCCGCAGCTACGAACGCGCGCCGCCCTATCCGGGGGCCAAGCCGGCGATCGTGGTGCCCGAGGAGGATTGGAGTGACGGCGTACTGATGCGGCGACTCGCCGCACTGAACGCGGCGGCGCTCGCCAAAGCAAAGCCTCTGCCCAAGAAGGCGGCGAAACGGAGCGTGGCGAAACCGGCGAAGCGTGTGAAGCCCAAGTGAGTGCCCTAGTGCAGGGTGATCGCGAACGGCAGGGCGGCGACGACGGTCTCGCCCGCAAGTAGCGGCCCAACCGCTGCCGCAAACGGAGACAGCAGGTGCGCAGCCGCTGGATCCGCACCGGGAAAGATGGCTGCCGCCTGACGCTTCTGGAAGGCGAGCCACGCGGCTTCGACGTCACCGCTCTCCGCGTCGGGACCCAAGAGCAAGGACTCCATCAAGCTCTCACCCGCGCCTTCGACCACGATCGGAATGTCGCTCGGCAGCTTGGCCATCTGCCTGGCCAGCTCGATGGACTGCACGAGACCGCCGATCTGGTCCACGAGCCCGCGATCCTTCCCCGTCCCCGCCAAGAAAATCGCGCCTTCGGCCGTTCGATACACCGCTTCGGCGGGCATATCGCGGCCCTCGGCCACACGCGCCACGAATAGGTCGTAGATGCGTTGCATGCTGGCTCGCACCCGCTCTCGCGTCGCGTCGTCCCAAGGCCGCATCGGAGACATGTAGAGGGCGCGGGCTTCGGCCCCGGGCGCGGAGCTCGCCGCTACGCCGTGGTGTGTCACGCCGAAGCGTTCGAGCGCTCCACCCACCACGATCTTGCCCCCGAAGACACCGATGGATCCCACGATCGCGCTCTCGGCCGCGACGATCTTGGTGCCGGCGCTGGCAATGTAATACCCGCCACTCGCCGCCATCGATCCGATCGACACGATGACCGGCTTCTCCTTGCGCAGAAGCATCATCTCACGCCAGATGAGATCGCTGGCCAGCGGGGACCCCCCCGGAGAATCCAAACGCAGCACGACCGCCTGGACGGCAGTGTCCTCGCGCAGCCGGCGCAAGGTGCGGGTGAGTGCACCGGCCGTGATGCCGGAATCCCCACCGAAAGCGGACGAGCCTTCCATGGTGATGCCACCAACCGCCGGAACCACCACGACGCGTCGACGCCCGCTGCCTTTCTCGCCCGCACTGGCGAGCAGGCGGACGATCTCGGCGAGGGGCGACTCGCCCGCCTCCGCGCCGCCGCCGCCGAACACCTGCTCCTCGCGTCCGACTCCAGCGCGCTTGCGCGCCGACGCCAGTGCCTCGTCCTCGAAGCCAACGTGACTGACGATGCCCAAGTCGCGAGCGCGCTCCGGCGTCCAGGGGCCGTCCTCGATTTGGATCTTAGTGGCTTCTGGGTCTTTGCGCCCCTGGCTCGCGCCCCGCAGCCAGACGTCCCGCAGATGGGACAGCGTCTCGCTGAGATTCTGTCGGGACTCGGGGCTCGGATCGACGCGAGTGAGCGCCTCGGCTCCGCTCTTGTACCTACCCATGCTGAGCATGTCGGCCTCGATGCCCAGCTTGTCGAAGGCACCCTTGAGATACGAGAGCTCCGCGCCGATGCCCACGGTCTCGACGTCACCAGCAGCGCTCAGCCAGAGCTCGTCGCAACCGGCCAGTGCCAGCCAGGCGCTGGAGTTGTCGAGCCCATGCGCGTGGCAAACGATCGGGCGTTTGGCGTCTTTGAAGGCTCGGAGCAGGTGCGTCAGCTCCTCCGCGCGATGAAAGCCGATCCCCGGTCCCAGCTTGAGGAACAGTCCGCCCAGGCGCCGGTCTTGGCCCAGTCGCACGAGCTTCTGCACCAGGCCGACGTAGGTCTGGCTCGCCGGTAGCGGGAAAAGCCCGCGCCCGAGCGTCTCCTCCGAGATGGACTCGCGCAGGTTGATGATGCCGAGATAGCCATCTCCAGAGAGCGGGGTCTCGTCGTGCTCCGAGGCACGTGGGCGGCCCCGACAAGCGGTGAGGAGGGCGAGCGAAAGCACGAGGACTGCTCTAACCTTCACTGTGCGCCCTTTGCTGGTGCGGGGGTTGCCTTGGAACGCGCCTCCAGAAAGCGAACCAGGTCGCCGTAGAGCGGAGCGTTGGTCGCGTCCCCATTTTGGGCGAGGCGCGCGAAGTCGGCCCTCGCGTCGTCGAGCTGGCCTGCCTCGACCAGGGCGAGGATGTAAGCCGAACGCATGCGATAGCTCCCGCGCTCGGCGGCGGAGGCATCCTTCAAGCGGCGTAGGATGGAGGCAAACGCCCGAGGCCCGCCATCGTCGGCGAGATCCAGCATGCCGAGCAGGTAAGGATCCACGATGGGCGCGCCCTTGGCCTGACCGAGGGCTGCGCGAGCAGCCGGCACGTCCCCTTTCATGCGCAGGAAGTGTACACGCTCCTCGGTCCAGGTGTCGGTCTTGGCGAGTGGACCCCGCGCGCCTTCGTTCAGCGCCTGCTCGAGCGCGGCCAGGCGCGCGTCGAGCGCCGCTGCCGCCGCCGGGCGCTCGCTTTCACTCGCCATGCGCGCGCGCAGCCAGGCAAGGTCCGCCAGCTCGACGGCTGCCGACAAAGCGCGCTCGGCGGAGACCAGCTGAGCCGATGATTCGGTGCCCTTGCCGTCGTCGAACAACGCGAAGACGCGCTGGCGCGCCGCGGTCAGCGCGAAGGCCGTCGCACCCACGAGAACGGAGACCACGATCCAAGCGCCGCGCGCCAGAGGCCGGGGCCTGGTGCCGGGAATGACGCTGAACGGCTCGGAATCGAAGCGGGAAGGCCGAGCGGGCGGAGCATCCGAAACTCTGTCCCCCGGGCTCGAATCGCGCTGACTTCTCCCGCCTGGCGGCGTGATCGGAGCCGAGCTCGCGAGCTTGTCGCGCAGCCGCGACGACGACGAAGGGCCTGACGCGGAGCTCTCGGGCGGATGCGAAACGGCCGGCGACCGATTGAGCACAGATTGGATCTTGGGTCGCAAGGTCTGGACGGGCGCCCCGTGCCACGGCTCTTCCGCAGCGAGCTGCCCGTCTTCCCTCGGTGACGACGGAACGATCGCATCGTCCCCTGCTCCGAGGTCGAGCGACCCGGTCTGCCGGGCGGCCGCGAGGGGCGGGGGGAGACTGTCGACTGGCGGGCTGTCGGCCGCGAACTTCGGCACCCGCGGTGCGGCCAAGCCCATCACGGTCCCGCCAGCCGTCCGGCGCTGACCCGGTCCGCCGGTAAAAGCGCCCAAGCCGAGCGCCGTGCCAGCCGCGCGCGCCGGCGGTGGGGCCGAGCGCGGCCGCTTCAACAAGGACTCGAGCTCCGCGATGCTGCCGAGCGTCCGCGGCTTCTCTCCACCGCGTGCCAGGAGATCACTCTCGCGCACGTCACCGTCCAGGATGGCGCGCTGGAGCTCGCGGAGCGAACCAAAGGTTCGCGGCCCGACACCAGGCACGGCAGGGGTGAGGGTCCATTCCTCCGGGGCGTTTCGCCGCTCGGCTGGGTAAATCTTGAACTGATGCCCACAACTCGTGCAAAAGACCGTCGTTCCGCGCTCGGAGATCAAGGCGTCGTCGAATTCGTATTCGGCACGGCAGCGGCTGCAGGCAACGTCCATGGCTCGAGATCCGCTACTTCACGATGCGGAGGTACGGCGGCAACTCCCGCTTGGCTGGAGGCGAAGGCGAGCCCGCCGGAGCGGTGGTCGGCGATGGTTCCGGCTTGGCCGCCGGGGGCGCAGGCGACTCCTGCCCTTTCTCCGGCGACTCCTTGGGTGGGCCGGCAGCGCGCAAATGCCCGCCACCACTCTTGCGCGGCGAACGCTCGGGACCGCCAGTCCTCGTCGAAGTGGCGCGCCCAGGTGCACGGGCGGCCACCTCGGGTGGCACGGACTCCGGCCAGATCATGCCGCGCCCGTCGTCTCCGACCAGTCCCCAGATCGCGGACCAAGGGATGCGGCAATATTCCGGACGCCGGTTGAAGCTGAGTGTTGCAGACAGGGCATCCTGCCCAATGTCGAGGTCCACGATGGCTGGCACGAGACTGAGGCCCACCTGGAGCACCAGCTCCGGCTGGCTCTTGAACCAGCTGGGCACGGTCACGTCGGCGGGACGCGGGTCCAAATGGATGAACACCGAAGCGGCCGTCTGGACCAGAGCCAAAGCGACCTCCCTCTTCGGAGGCAGGATCGACGCGTCATTGGAATCGCTCACGGGGTCCTCTGCTTTCCCTTGCGCTTTTTGTCCTTGCCCTCGCGAAGGCGGTCCTTACCGGCGTCGTCCCGTGCTTTTTCGTCACGCGAGGGTCGTAGGAATGCAACCAGACGTCCCTCCGCAGTGCCATCGAGCGCGTTGCCATCGAGCGCAGTATACGACTCGACGGGCAACTCGATGTGCGCCAGGGCAGCGGTCGGCATGTCGACCTCCTGGCCAGTCAGTCGGAGGACCAGCTCCGAAATCCCCGGATTATGACCAATCACGAGGACGCGATTCACCGAATCCTCGAGCTCGCCGAGCACCTCGAGGTAGGTGGACGGCTCGGCCAAGTAGAGCCTCCGGGTCAGCTCGAGCGGCCCCTTGTACGCAAGCGCTTCCGTGAGCAAGTTCGCCGTTTCGACCGCCCGGGTTGCGGTCGAGCACAGTACGAGGTCGAACGCGATGCCGGCCGCCTGCAGCATGGCAGCCATTTGGTGTACGGCGCGCTTCCCTTTCCCGAGCAGCGGTCGTTCGTGATCGTCGATTCCGGGATCGCGCCAACTGCTCTTGGCATGACGCATGAGGAACAAGGTGCGCACGATGGCTACGAGCTTAGCCGTAGGTCCTCCTACCACCAGGCCGGCCGCGATCGCGGCCATTGCAGGCCAAAATCCGGCGCCGATTGAAAAGTACCTCGCGCGAAAGCACGCTTGTCGTCGTGTCCTCCCACAGCCAAAGCTCGGTCCTCGTGGTCGAGGACGAACCGGCGATCGCCGAGTCGATCGCCTACGCGCTGGGCAAGGCGGATCTTCGCACGCGGCAAGCTGGCACGCTCGAACATGCCCGTGCCGAGCTCGAACAGCAGACCGATCTGCTACTTTTGGACCTGATGCTGCCCGATGGCAGCGGCTTCGACTTGATCGCCGAGGTCACGGCTCGGGCCGGAGCGCGGCCAGCGATCATCGTGCTGTCCAGCCGCGACGCCGAGGCGGATCGAGTCAGGGCTCTGGAGATGGGCGCTGACGACTACGTCGTGAAACCATTCTCGCCACGTGAGGTCGCGGCCCGGGTCAAAGCCGTGCTCCGCCGCACGCCGACCGCGGAGCGGACGGAGCCGCTCTTGCGGCTGTCCAGCAACACCAGGCGGGCGACCTTTGGCGAGCACGAGCTGGAGCTGACGCGTGTCGAATTCGACCTACTCGCGCTCTTGATGAGCAAGCCCGGTCACGTGTTCTCACGCACCAACATCATCGATCTGGTGTGGGGTCCTGGTTTCGCCCTCAGCGATCGCACCATCGATTCGCACATCAAAGCCTTGCGCAAGGAAATTGCCCGAGCCGGCGGGCCGCCAGCCTCGATCGAGACCGTGCGCGGTATCGGCTACCGAATGAGCAGCGAGCGCGACGCGTGACGCCCCTGATCGTGGCCGCAGCGTCGGCCGTGGGTTTGATCCTTTTCGTCACGCTGCTCACCTCGAGACTGATTCGCTCCCGTACCCGTGGACTTTCGGTACGCATGCAGATCTTCCTGGCGCTGGCGGTCATCGTGGGCGCGTTTGCACTCGGCCTCGGCCTTCTGGTGGTGGATCGCGTCAAGGTCCGCGCCAGGAATCTCGCCCTGGCCGCGGCGCACGACGAAGCGCGCGCCGTGGCGACCATCCTGCAGAGTGAAATGGCGCGCAGCGGTATCGATTTCATTCCGCTGGCCACCGACCTCGAACGCTGGCAGTCCAGCAACTTCGCTACCTCGGTCGCTCAAATGGGCCTCGAGCTGCTCACCCCGAGCGGCCGGGTGTTGTTTCCCGAAGCGGAGGGTAGCCGCGCGCACGAGGCAGGTGCGGTCTACGTCGATGCTGCGATCCAAGAGCGCGGACGGGTCGTGGGCATCGTGAGGGTCGTGAAGCCCACGCTCGTGGTCGAGGAAATGCTGGCCGACTTCGCTCCCACCGTGCTGATGATCAGCCTGATCTTGGGGGCTGCAGCAGCGCTTTCCGCGGCCTGGATCGGGCGCACGATCGCCGAGCCGATCGAGGCGCTCAGTGCCTTCGCCGACCGCGTAGCACACGGCGAGCCAGCCCAAGTGCCGGCGCGAGCGGCCGGGAGAGAGGTCGCGCGCCTGGTGCGCTCGATCGACGCCATGCGCAGACAGCTCGAAGGTCGCCCGTTCGTGGAGGCGTTTGCGGCAGACCTTTCACACGAGCTCAAGAACCCCGTGGCTGCCATTCGTGCGTCTGCCGAAGTGCTGGAGGAAGGAGCGCTCGATGAACCAATCGAGGCGGCCAAGTTCGTACGCCGAATTCGAGAGGCGACGGGAAGAATCGAGCGACTGTTGGCGGACCTGCTCAGCCTGGCCAAGCTGGAATCGCAAGGCGCAACGGACCTCGAACGCGTGCGCCTCGGGGAGCTGGTCAAGGATGTCTGTCAGGTGCCGGCAGCAGAGCGCCGGATCGAGGTCTCGACGCAGGCGGAAGCCATCCTGCGGGGGCACCGCACCTGGCTATTTCGGGCCATTTCGAACCTCGTGGAAAATGCGCAGCTCCACTCGCCACCGGGATCGGGGATTGTCGTGACCGTCGAGGTGCGTGGTAGCTCGGGCGTGGTGCGGGTCGAGAGCAGCGGGGCCGTAGCGACGCACGTCCAGAAGAACCTCTTTCGCCGGTTCGTCACGACGCGCGGCGACAAGGGCGGCACTGGGCTCGGTCTGGCGATCGTGCGCGCGGTAGCCGAGGCACACTCCGGCCAGGTGGAGCTCGTGCTGGCCGGACCACCCCGAGTCGCCTTCGAGCTGCGCCTGCCCCTAGCGTAGAGTCCCTGGCCTAGGGCCGTTTCTCCACACAACCTCCACGGACGAAAAGGCGATCCGGGCGGGCATTTCTGGCAGACTGAACCTTGCCTTGAACCTACCCGCGTCCGCCCCGCCGACGGGCTCTCCCGCCCGCCCCCTGCCAAAGCACGTGGCGATCATCATGGACGGAAACGGACGCTGGGCTCAGGGCCGCGGCAAGCTGCGCTGGGAGGGTCACGCGGAAGGTGCGCGTGCCGTGCGGCGCGCCCTCGAGGCGACCGGAAAGCTGGGCATCCCGTATCTCACCCTCTACGCGTTCAGCGTCAACAACTGGAAGCGCCCTCGTCTCGAGGTCGAGGCGCTGATGCGCCTGCTCACTCGCTTCGCGAGGAAAGAGCAAGCCGAGCTGATCCAGAAGGGCGTGCGTGTGCAGGTGGTAGGTACGCTCGATGATTTGCCGAGCGGACCGCGGCGCGCCGTCGAGCACCTGGTGGAGGCGACGGCGGGTGGAACTCACACGACGCTGAGCCTCGCTCTGTCTTACGGGGGACGGCACGACCTGGCGCGCGCAGCGCGGCGCCTGGCCGAGCAGGTCGCTCTCGGTCGGCTGCGACCAGAAGACGTTTCGGAGACGCTCTTGCGTCAGCACCTGTCGACGAATGATCTCCCCGACGTGGATCTACTCATTCGAACCGGTGGCGAGTCTCGCGTCAGCGACTTTTTGCTGTTCGAAGCCGCGTATGCCGAACTGGCATTTCTGCCCGTGATGTGGCCCGAATTCGACGAGGCGCACCTCCAGGCTGCCGTCGCCCGCTACCAGGGCATCGAGCGCCGCTTCGGCCTCACCGGTGAGCAGATCACCGGCGGCAAGCTGGACTAGTTCCAGCAGCTCCAGCCGATGTCCGGGCTCGTGCAGCCCGCAAACTCGAGCTCGTGTGCTCCCGCACTCGTCGGATTGACCCCGGGGGCCGCGGTCACCGTGCCGTCGAAGATCAGTGTGCAGCCGGCCGTATTGGACGCCTGCCAACCGCCGAACTGGGACGTCGTGAACGAGAAGCAGACGTTGCCGGTGGGCTTCGGATAGGTGCCGCCGCCACAGGTCACCGGCGTGCACGCGTTGCCCGCCGAGCCGCCAGAGCCGCTCGCACCGCCAGAGCCGGCGCCGCTGCCAGGCCCCGGAAAGGGAAATGGGCCTGGGCCTGGGCCTGGCGTGGGGTCAGAATCCCCACCGCCGGTCCCCGAACCGTTGCTGCTCGAACCACCGCTGCTCGCTCCACCGCCGGTCCCTGTCCCCTGCGGCCCCGTGCCATCCGTGGCGGTGCTGCCGCCGCTCGGCGGGCCGCCGACCGAGCTCTGGCCGCCCGATCCGGAGGGACCCAAGCCATCACCACTCCCGTCGAGGTCTTCGACGAACCCGTCGGTGCTGGCGTAGGCGCAGGCTTGGGTGCCGGGCACCAAGAGGAGGAGCAAGGCGAGACGATTGCGAACGAACATCGGAGCTCGCGCCGAGCCTAGCAGGGTCTCGGTCCGGGATCAGTCCCGCGGGGCAGCGGCTCGCTCGAGCCGGTCGATGGCCGCAATTCCGACACCAACGGCTTCTGGCAGTACGGACAGCACGAGCTCCGCACCCTGGTCATCGAGCCGGCGCAAAGCCGCATAGAGGTCGCGCGCCAAGTCGGCTCCCGTCTGGCCCAGACGCTCGACGAGTACGCTCGGCGGCAGGTCCGTGGGCACCTCGCTCTGACAAATCACTCCCAACTTGACGCGCTGTGCCTCCTGCCGCGCGCGTGGCCACAGGTCCGGACCGGCGACCAAGCTCACCGCAGCCCGCGGCGCGTAGTGAGTCGGCAGCGAACCCGGCACCGCTGGACCGACGCCATCGTCGGCTTCGACGGCGACCCCTGCGTCTCGCCACATGTCCTCGATCGTGATCTTGCCCGGACGGCGCAGACGCGGCCGCTCCCCGCTCAAGTCCACGATGGTCGATTCCAAGCCGACCTCGCAAGGTCCGCCATCGAGTACGAAGGGAATATCGCCGCCCAGATCCGCCTGCACGTGCTCCGCACGGGTCGGGCTGACCTTGCCGAAGCGATTGGCCGAAGGCGCCGCCAGCGGCCGACCCAAGCGGCGGAGCACGTGGAGTGCCAGCGGGTGGGCCGGCATGCGTAGCCCCACCGTGTCGAGGCCGCCCGTGACGACGTCCGGGACCAGCGCGCTCCTCTTCAGGACGAGAGTGAGCGGGCCTGGCCAGAAGGCACGCGCCAATCGTTCAGCCGCTTCGGGGACCCGTTCGGCGTAACGGTGAAGATCCGCGGGCGAGCCGACATGCAGGATGACCGGATGGCCAGTTGGGCGCCCCTTGATGGCGAACACACGCCGGACCGCGTCCTCGTTCAAGCCGTCGGCTGCCAGGCCATACACGGTCTCCGTGGGCAGGCCGACGACCTCGCCCGCAGCCAGCAGGATGACGGCCCGATTCGAGTCGCCAGAGATGCGCGCCGGCGTCACACCAAAGCCTCAGCCTGCTCCGGCCGCGTGCCGCGACCGCAGATGGTCGATCACCCAACCGACGTGACGCACGCCGGCGCGGCCGAATTGAGCCTGGCTGTGGGCGCGGATCATCTCGGACTCGAGCACATCGATGTGCCCCGACAGGTTCGTCTGGAAGGGATGACCGGCCAACACCTTGCCCGCCGGCGTCATTTGGCGACCTTCGATCTTCACCTGCCGCAGGACCTCGAGCGATGCCAAACGCAGGAACTCGTACTCCTCCGCTTGGTGCCCGGGGCTAGCCTGCACGGAGACGATCAATTTGCCGAACGTCGGGTCCTTGTTCACCAAGGTATCGCCCACCTCGAAGCCGCAGTCGAAGCGAACGCCCAAATCCGCGATGCCTTTCACCCCGGCGGCTGCGAGCGCAGCGAGGACGCTCTCCTGGCTCGGGACTTCCATGACGTCGAAGACGCCACCATTGGGCAAGAACAGGCCGAGCTTGCCGTCGCGCGGATCCTTGACGTCTTGCTTGTACGACTCGGCGTTGATGCGAAATTCGCGCGCGACGTGGGTCTTGACCACGTCCTCTTGCGAAAAATCGATGGGCAACCCGCGCGCGACGGCGAACTGCAGCGCCACGAGATTGAGAGGATGCAGGCCATCCTTGCGGCGAATGCGATGCGCCTCCTCCGTGACCGGATGCTCCACCTGAATGCGCGTATTCATCTCGAGCAGGTAGAAGTGCCCGTCTTTGTACATGAGCTCGACCGTACAAGCGCCCAGGTAGCCTACGCGATCGGCAATCTCGACGGCGATCTGGCAGACACGCCGCTCGAGCTCCGGGTTTTTGGCGAGCAAGGCCGGGGGCGCTTCCTCTTGGATCTTCTGGCTGGCGCGCTGCTCGGTGCAGTCCCGCATGCCGAAATGACGCGTATTGCCGAAACGATCACGCACGACCTGCACTTCGAGATGCGTGGTCTGGAAGATGTTCTGCTCGAACATCACGCCGGCATCCCAGCCGTTGGCGGCGATTTCGGCCAAGACCTTGTGGACGCCTGCCGACACGCCTTCCACGCTCTGGATCACGGCCTGGCCACGCCCGCCACCACCGTTCGCCGCTTTGATGCGGCCAGGAAACGTGAACTTGCCCTCGGCATGGCCGCGCTCGATCGCCGCGGTGATCTCCGCCGGGTCCGTGGCGGACATCGTGATGCCCGGCGTGACCGCCTTGGGATCGATGCTCTCGGCCAGGCTGCGGAAGCGCCGCTTGTCACCGGCGCGTTCGACGGCGTCTTGCGTCGGTCCGACGAAGCACATGCCCGAGCGGCGGAAATGCGCGATCGCCACCGTATTCTCGGCCAGCGGCCCGTACCCGGGATACACGGCGGCCCGAGCCATGTGCTCGGCCGCGGCCTCGCCGAAGCGGGCGCGGAAGGCTTCCCAGGTGCGATCAGCGATCTGCACCGGATTCGCGTAGCTCTCGCGAAAGGTGCCCGCCAAAGGCACGCCGAAACCACCACCTTGCTCGGCCAGGCGGACTGCCAGCGCGTCCTTGTCGTCCGCTTCGCTGTAAACGGCCACCGGTACGAGGCCCAAACGGACCGCCTCGCGCACCGCTCGCGCACCCATCTCGCCCTTGTCGGCGACGATCAGGTACTCGAGTCGGCCCCCCGAGACCGTGGCCAGGGGCAGGTCGACCAAGTCGTGGCTCAAGAGCAGAAGCAGATCCGCCGAGTCGTGGTCGCCTTGACAGAGGTCGTGTGCGAGCTCGCAGGCGCGGCGGCGCAAAACCTGGCGCGTACCGGCATCGAGGGTGACGGTGACGAGCAAGAGAAGTGCCTCATCGCTGGTCGGGTCCTTGGACAGCGTTTTCACCAGCTCAGCCAGCGGAAGCTCCTCCAGCTTTCGAGCGAGACTCTTGATGGCGTCCTTCTTGCGTGCCGTTTGCTCCAGTCTTTCGAGCAGTCGCTCGGCCAACTTGGCCGCACCAGGGCTCGCCCGTTCGAGCGGCGCCTGCCAGGCAAAGTGCCGCTGCCAGGTCGGGCCATTGAGCAAGAGGTAACGCAAGGCCAGAATCTGCTTGCCAACGCGGCCACCGGGCAGGGAGCGGAAGTCGACAATCGCGTCCTCGGCCAAGCCGAGTGCCGTGAGCAACGTCTCGTTCGCTCCGACATAGCCCGCACCTGGCCGCACGAGTGCCGCCATCGCCTGTGCGATCTCCTCACTCGCCAACTTTTCGAAGTTGAGCTCCTGATTCATTAAGGCGCCGGGTGTATCACCGGGGCCCCGGACGGGCGAGCGACCGCGGTCCCCTGCGCGAAATAGCAGCACAAATGAGCCAAGGAACGGTGGAATCGAACCATGAGCCCTAGGCGCGAACGCGGCTCCGCGCTCGCTGGCCGGGTGGTGGCCATCACCGGCGCCGCCAGCGGCATCGGTCGCGCTTTGGCCCTGACGTGCGCGAGGCGTGGAGCGACGCTGGCCCTGGCCGACGTGGCGGTCGAGGAATTGGCCACGTTGGAGGCAGAGCTCGGAGCGCTCGCCGTTCCCCCGCAGCGCTATCAGACGAGCCGGGTCGACGTGAGCGTGCGTGAGCAGGTGGAGGACTGGGCGACCGAGGTGACGAGCCGCTTCGGTGGCGCCGATGTGGTGGTCAATTGTGCCGGCGTGAGCCTGCACTGCCCGCTCGACGAAACGTCGCCGGAAGACTTCCACTGGGTGATGGCCATCAATTTCTGGGGGGTCGTGCACGGCAGCCAGGCCTTTCTGCCCCAGCTCGCGCAGAGACAGCGAGGCCACTTGATCAACGTGAGTAGTGTCTTCGGGCTCGGCGCCTTCCCCGGCACCGGTGCCTACGCGGCATCGAAGTTCGCCGTGCGTGGTTTCACCGAAACGCTGGCCATCGAGTTATCACTCACGCACCCCTCCATTTGCGTCACCTGCGTCCACCCGGGTGGCATCAAAACGCCGCTCGTCCGCCGTGGGCGCGTGCGCGGAACGGGTAGCTTGGCCAGTACCCCCGAGGAAGCGGCCGCAGGCTTCGAGCGCGAGCTCGCGCGCATGTCCGCGGCGGACTGCGCCGAGCACATCGCCCAGGTCATGCTCCGTCCGCGGACGCGCCTCTTGATTGGCACGGACGCTCGGCTGATCGACCTCGGGGTACGACTTTTCCCTTCATTCTACAAAAACGCACTGGGCTGGCTGATCGAGCGCGCACGCCGGGCCGACCGAGCGCGGAAATCGTAGGGATCCAAGCGAGCGTTTTTCCTTGTAGCCTCGCGGCCAATGGAGAAGGTCTGGCTCGAGAGTTATCCGGCAGGTGTTCCCGCCGAGGTGGACGTCACCCGCTACGGATCCATCGCGGAAGTGTTCACCACCGCTTGCAGGCGCTTTGCCGAGCGCCCGTCCTTGCGCAGCATGGGGGTCACGCTTTCCTTCAGAGAGGTGGAGGAGAAGAGCGCCGCCTTCGCCAGCTACCTGCAGCGGGATCTCGGACTGAAGAAAGGCGATCGCATCGCGATCCAAATGCCCAACGTCCTTCAGTACCCGATCGTGATGTTCGGGGCGCTGCGCGCTGGGCTCGTCGTCGTCAACACGAATCCTCTCTACACGGAGCGTGAGATGGAGCTCCAGTTCAACGACGCCGACGTAAGCGCCATCGTGATTCTGGAGAATTTCGCCAGCAAGTTGGAGGCGATCTGGCCCAATCTGAAGCGTAAGCCCCACGTCGTCGTAAGCACCCTGGCCGATCTCTTTCCCGGCCTGAAGCGCACCATCGTGAGCTTGGTCGTCCGCCACGTGAAGAAGCTGGTGCCCGCGTTCCAGCTGCCCAGCGCCGTGCCGCTCCGGCGCGCCCTGGCCCGAGGAGCCGCGCTGGGAGCGCCTACGCCCGTGGAGCTCACCCGCAGCGATCTGGCCTTCCTACAATACACGGGCGGCACCACCGGCGTCGCCAAGGGAGCGATGCTGAGTCACGGCAACGTGATCGCCAACATGGAGCAAGCCGAAGCTTGGATGGCGCCGCGGCTGACCGAGGGCAAAGAAGTCATCCTGACGCCGCTGCCGCTCTATCACATATTCTCGCTCACGGTGAATTGCCTGCTCTTCCTGCGCTACGGGGCGCTCAGTGTGCTCGTGGCCAACCCACGGGACTTCCCGACGTTCATCAAGCTCTTACAGACCGAGCGCTTCACGGTGATGACGGCCGTGAGCACGCTGCTCAATGCGCTGATGAACCAGCCTGGCTTCGAGCGCATCGACTGGAGCCAGCTCAAGTTTACGGTGGCCGGCGCGATGGCCCTGCAGCGTTCGGTGGCGGAGCGCTGGGCACGGGAAACCAAGACGCCCGTCATCGAAGGCTACGGCCTCACCGAAGCGTCACCGGTCGTGTGCTGCAATCCGCTCGACGGCCGCGACAAGGTCGGCACGATCGGCCTGCCCTTCCCCTCCACCGAGGTGCGCCTATTGGACGACGATGGCAATCCGGCTGGGCCCGGTGAATCGGGCGAGCTCGTCGTACGCGGACCACAAGTGATGCAAGGCTACTGGAACAAGCCCGAAGAAACGGCCCATGTGCTCCGCGACGGCTGGCTCTACACGGGTGACGTCGCCAAGATGGACGAGGCTGGCTTCCTCTCCATCGTGGACCGCAAGAAGGACCTGATCATCGTGTCGGGCTTCAACGTGTACCCGAACGAGGTGGAGGACGTCGTGTGCGCCCACCCCAAGGTTCAGGAGGCCGGCGCCATCGGCATCCCCGACGAAAAATCGGGCGAGGTGGTGAAGGTCGTGGTGGTCAAGAAAGATCAGAGCTTGACCGAAGAGGAGCTGATCGCTCACGCCAAGACCAACCTATCCGCCTACAAGGTCCCGAAGGTCGTCGAGTTCCGAACCGAGCTCCCGAAAACGAACGTCGGCAAGATCCTGCGGCGAGCGCTGCGCTAAACCGTGACCGACGACCCTGGCGCTACTGACCGGCTGGTCCACCGCCACCTGGCGTTCGGCTGGATCGGGCTCTCGGTGGTGGTCGTCGTCGGCATCGCGCTCGAGACGCTCCACGCCTTCAAAGCGCCCATCTACCTCGACGCGGACAACGCGATGACGCGCCTGCTCTGGCGCCTGGCGCACGCACACCTCGGGCTCTTGTCGGTGATCTCGCTCGGCTTCGCCTTCACGATGACCCGAGTACCAGGCACTTGGCAGGTGACCTCCCGCTGGCTCCTGTTCGGTTCGGTGTGCCTGCCGCTTGGCTTTTTGCTGGGCGGGTTCGGCGCACACGACGGCGACCCAGGATTCGGCATCGTGCTCGTGCCGCCGGGAGCGCTCGCGCTGATGGTTGGCTGCGTTCGTGCAGCGGTTCGGGTGCTGCGGAGCAAATAGCTACGGCCTCACGGGCGGGCTGCGCTCCTGGCCATGAAAAGCACGTGCCGTGCACGCCCGGTATCGAAGGCGCCGACACTCAGCACCTCCACCTCGAGCCCAGCGCGAGCGAGCGTGCGCTCGTAGCGAGCAGAAGGCCCCTGAGACCAGACTGCCAAGACTCCACCAGGCCGAAGCGCGCGCCTGCAGTAGTCGACGCCACGACTACCGTAGAGCTGCTGATTGTGCGGCGTGGAGAGGGCAGCAGGGCCGTTGTCCACGTCGAGCAGCATGGCGTCGAAAGCGCTGGGCGCCGTCTTGATGTGGTCGAGCACATCGCCCAGCGCGACTTTGCAGCGAGGGTCCTCGAGCGGAAAGCTGGCGAGGTGCCCGAGATGAACGCGGTTCCATTCGATCAGCTCCGGGACTAGCTCCGCAACCGTGACGTTCGTCTGTGGGCCGACGCGGTCGAGGACCGCTCGCAAGGTGTATCCGAGGCCAAGCCCTCCAACGAGCACATCGCGCGCGTCGGTCACGCGCCGCAGCGTCTCCTCGGCCAACGTCACCTCCGAAGTGCTCGTACGGCTGGACATCAGGGTGGACGAACCCGCACGCAGAACCCACTCCTCACCTCGCCGCACCAACGTGAATTCGGAACCGCTGTCGAGCCGGGCCTGGGCGATGGTTTGAAAGGGTAACAGAGCGCCACCTCTTCTCACGGACCCTACGACTGCACAAGTCGAGGCAGCACCAACCCCCGAAGCTCGCTCTCATCGAGGGCCGACACGTCCTGAAGCGGCTGCGCTGCACGCTCGAAATGCTTGGAAAATAGCCCCACAGCCTGCTCGGCCGCCGCGCGCACCTCCAAGCGTCGCCCAGTCAGTCGCTCGAGCGAAGTCACGCCACGTGTGCTGATGCCGCAGGGCACGATCAAGCGAAAGAGATCGAGGTCTGTGGTCAGGTTGAGCGCGAAGCCGTGGCTCGTCACCCAGCGCGAGATGCGCACGCCGATGGCGCCAATCTTCTGCGGCACCATCGCTTCCGCTTCGCCGGGCCAGTCATGCGGCCGCTCGGCGTCGACCCAGAGCCCAATCAAACCAGAGGCCGTGCCCCCGCGGACGTCGTAGGGTGCCAAAAGGTCGTTCATGACCGAGGTCAGATCGCGAACGTAGCGGCGGACGTCCTGCCGATCGGGCGCGAGGTCGAGGATTGGATAGGCCACGAGCTGGCCGGGTGCGTGGAGCGTCACGTCACCGCCCCGGCCGCTGACCTCGACCTGGATCCCCAGGGCTTCCAAGCTCTCCGCCGCCGCCAGCACGTGTTCGCGCTTACCCCCACGCCCAAGCGTAATCACGGCTTCATGCTCGAGCAGGAGCACCGTGTCCGGGACGAGCCCGCGTTGCCGCGCCAGCACGAGCTCCTGCATCAAACCATGCACGACTCCGTACGGCCTACGGCCCAGGTAGTAGCTCGACAGCGGACGCTCGCCAGGGTTCTGCACTACTCGGGAATGCTCTGACCGTCTGCGACGAGCTCGTCGCGCAGGCGATCGATACGCTCGACGAATGGCCCCGCTATGTCGGGGTCGAACTGCGTACCGCTACAGCGCTCGATCTCGCCCACGGTGACCTCGTGCGGCAATGCGCGCCGGTATGCACGATTGCTGGTCATCGCGTCGTAGGTATCCGCAACACTGATGATCCTGGCAATGAGCGGGATGTTGTTGCCTTCGAGACGCAGCGGATAGCCCCGACCATCCCAGCGCTCGTGGTGCAGGTGCACGCCCGGGATCACCGGCTGCAAAAAGGCGATCGGATCGAGAATCTCTTTGCCGTAGCCGGGGTGGAGCTGAAAGCTCTCGTACTCGTCCGCGCTGAGCTTGCCGGGCTTGTTCAGATTCATGACACAGCCGACCTTGCCGATGTCGTGCATCAAGGCTGCCTGCCGCACGATCTCGATTTCTCGCTCGTCGAGACCGAGCCAGCGCCCGAGTCGTGAGGCGTACAGCGCCACGCGCTGCGAATGACCAGCCGTGTAGCGATCCATCTTGTCGATGGTGTTGGCCAGACTCTGGATGGTTTGCTGGAAGGTAGCCTGCAGGTCCTCGTACAGGTGCGCGTTCTCGATGGCTGCAGCCGCGCGCGAGGCGATGATCGACAGCAGTTTGCGCTGTCCCTCGGTGAACTTCTTGCTCGGTGTCGAGGACACCACTGAAATCCAGCCCAAAAGGCGGGTCTGCATGCGCAGCGGGATGGTCAGGGTGCTGACCACTCCGGGCTCCGGTTGCTCGCTGAACAGTGGGACGGCGTCGCTGCCGTGAAGAACGAGCGGCGCATCACTGTGGATGCGAGTGTGCACTGCGGCCGGATCGAGTCGCCCGGCCGTACGGGCCATTCCCGGATCGTCGCGGGTTTGGCGCAGCCGTTCGAAGAAGCCGCCCTCTCCGTCGGCGAGCCACATGAAGACGGCATCGGCGTCGACCTCCGACAGGGCGCTCCGCGTGACCGTGCTGACGACGTCGTCCAGACTGAGGCTGGCGGTGATGGCCTCGCTCACCTTGTACAGCGAGAGCGCCTCGCGCAGACGCAGGTTCTCGGTGGCCAGACGCTTCTTTTCGAGGCCACGCTGCACCACGTGGACGATTTCTTCCACCTTGAATGGCTTCAAAATGTAGTCATAAGCGCCCTGCTTCATCGCATCGATGGCCGTCTCCACCGTGCCGAAGCCGGTCATGATGACCGTGAGCGCCTCGGGTTGCAGATGACCTACGTGCTGGAGCAGGTCCAGGCCGCCCATCTTGGGCATCTTCAGGTCACTGATCACCAGATCGAAACTGCTGTGCGACAGCTCACTGAGCGCCTGGGCACCGTCCTCGGCCGTACGCACCGCGTACCCCTCCATGGTCAGGAAGTCTGCCAGGATATCGCGAATGAATTTTTCGTCGTCGACGACGAGGACCCGTGGTTGATCGGAGGAGATTGGATTCATCACATGCCCCGTCCGAGCACACCGCCCAGGGGACGAGGGGTCGTCACGACCTCGTGCGCCTGCATGAAGCGGAGGTTCAGAGCGTTGATGACGGCATGCGCCAAGAGTGGTCCGAGGAGAGATCCCGTCGTCCGATAGAGCAGGCCGAGCAC
>Ga0164309_10000256_pt1 | contig 31703 bp, 26 predicted proteins | sample Whisoiple_247_MG_FD_109984 | JGI IMG/M metagenome (GOLD analysis project Ga0164309, IMG submission 109984) | Soil microbial communities amended with fresh organic matter from upstate New York, USA - Whitman soil sample_247_MG | ecosystem: Environmental > Terrestrial > Soil > Unclassified >...
GACGGCGATGGATTCGGCGACCAAGAACGCCCGGGACATGATCGGCACGCTCACACTGCAGTACAACCGCGCCCGCCAGGCGGCCATCACCACCGAGCTGATGGAGATCATCGGCGGCGCCGAAGCGCTCGGCTCCTAACCTCACTCTTCCCTTGCCTCGTCCCGGGGGCATTGCGACCATGCTGCACCATGGGCAAGCAGGCGCACGTGCTGGGTGTCGTTTTGGCAGGCGGGGAAGGCAAGCGCCTGTGGCCGCTCACGCGCGATCGAGCCAAACCCGCCGTTCCGTTCGGCGGCAACTACCGCCTGATCGACTTTGCGCTCAGCAACTTGGTCAACGGCGGCTACCGCCGAATTGCCGTACTGACGCAGTACAAGAGCCACAGCCTCGACCGACACATCGCGCAGAGCTGGCGCATGTCGTCCTTGTTCAACAACTACGTGATGAGCGTCCCCGCCCAGATGCGCCACGGGAAGCGTTGGTTCGAGGGCTCCGCCGACGCCATCTTCCAGAACTTGAACCTGATTCAGGACGAGCTACCCGACTACATCTGCGTGTTCGGCTCGGACCACATCTATCGCATGGACCCCTCGCAGATGGTCGAGGCGCACATCGCGTCGGGCGCCGGCGTGACCGTGGCAGGCATTCGTGTTCCGCGCGCGGAAGCCTCGCGCTTCGGCGTCATCGAGCCCGACGGACGCGGGAAAATCCGCGGTTTTCACGAGAAACCTTCGGAGGCAATCGGTCTGGCCGACAACCCCGACGAGGTGCTCGCTTCGATGGGCAACTACGTCTTTTCGGCGCGCACCTTGGTCGAAGCCGTGCAGGAGGATGCACTCGACGCCGACAGTGAGCACGACATGGGCGGCAACATCGTCACCAACCTGGTGAGCTCCGGCGACGCGCACGTCTACGACTATTCCACCAATCAGGTGCCAGGCACGACCCAGCGTGACATGGGATACTGGCGCGACGTGGGCACCATCGACAGCTACTACGACGCGCAGATGGACCTCATCAGCGTCCACCCCATCTTCAACCTCTACAACGAGGAGTGGCCGATCCACACCTATCACCCGACGCACCTACCCCCCGCGAAGTTCGTCTTCGACGAAGCAGGCCGGCGGGGCGTCGCCATCGACTCGATGGTGTGCAGCGGCAGCATCCTGTCCGGCGGCGCGGTGCGAGGCTCGGTGGTTTCGCCGGGCGTTGTGGTGCACACGGGCGCCCAAGTCGAGGGGTCGGTGCTGTTTGGCGGGATTGACGTTGGGCGTGGCGCGGTGATCAGGCGCGCGATCATCGACAAGAACGTGAAGATTCCACCGGGCTGCACGATCGGCGTCGATCACGACCTCGATCGGCGTCGCGGTTTCACCATTTCGGAAGGTGGCGTCGTGGTCGTCGGCAAGGGCGACACGATCTCTCCGGACTGATTCTGATATACTCCTGCGCCATGCGCGTCGCTCTCCTCACCCGCGAGTATCCACCGGAGGTCTACGGCGGCGCCGGCGTTCACGTCGAGTACTTGAGTCGCGAGCTGTCCTCGCGGGTGGACCTCGGCGTCTACTGCTTCGGCAAGGAGCGAGTGCAGCCCGAAGTGGCCGGCGCCTACGAGTTCTGGCGGGAGCTATCGCAGGAGGGCGTGCACATGCCCGCCCTGCGCACGCTGGCCGTGAACTTGCAGATGGTGAGCGCGCTCTCGGGCGCCAGCCTGGCCCACACCCACACCTGGTACGCTAACTTCGCCGGGCACTTGGCCAAACTGACGTACGGAATTCCGCACGTCATGACCTCCCACAGCCTGGAGCCGCTGCGCCCTTGGAAAGAGGAGCAGCTCGGGGGCGGCTATCGCGTCTCCTCCTTCGTCGAGAAGACGGCCATCGGTCACGCGGACGCCATCATCGCGGTGAGCGCCGGGATGCGAGCCGACATCCTGCACGCGTATCCGGAGGTTCGGCCGGACAAGGTGCACGTGATCTACAACGGCATCGACACGAGCGAGTACAGCCCCGTCGACGGGCGGGCAGCGCTCGCGAAGCACGGCATCGATCCCGAGCGGCCGGTCGCCATCTTCGTGGGCCGTATCACCCGCCAAAAGGGCGTCGTGCACCTGCTCGAGGCCGTCACCCACATGCACCCGGACGTCCAACTCCTGCTCTGCGCCGGGGCTCCAGACACGCCCGAGATCGCCGCCGAAGTCGCCCGGCTGGTCGGTACTCTGCAAGCCAAGCGCCCCGGCATCGTCTGGATCCAAGAGATGTTGCCGCGCCCAGAAATCGTGGCCTTGCTGTCGGCTAGCTCGGTTTTCGTGTGTCCGAGCATCTACGAGCCCTTTGGCATCGTGAACGTCGAAGCGATGGGTTGTGGCACGGCGGTCGTCGCTTCGGCCGTGGGCGGTATCCCGGAGATCGTGGTCGAAGGCGAGACGGGGCGTCTGGTTCATTTTCCGCGTGACGAAGCGGGGAACCCCTTGGATCGCGAGAAGTTCGCGCGCGACTTCGCCAAGGCCGTGTGTGACGTTGCGCTGAATACCGACCTTGCCAAGAGGATGGGGCAGGCGGGACGGCAGCGCGCCGTGGAACACTTCAGCTGGTCGTCGATTGCCGACGAGACGGTCGCCCTCTATCGGAGCTTGGTGCAGGTCTGACCTATGTGTGGAATCGTCGGGTACGTGGGTGAGAAATCGGCTGCAGGCGTCCTCCTGGATGGCCTGCGTCGCCTGGAATACCGTGGCTACGACTCGGCCGGCATCGCCGTTCACGACGGCGAGGCGCTCACCATCGTGCGGGCCGTGGGCAAGCTCGACAACCTCGCACAAGGCATCCAGGTGCAGGATTTGCCCGGGACGCTGGGGATTGGCCACACGCGCTGGGCAACCCACGGGCGGCCCAGCGAGGCGAACGCGCACCCGCACCGGGCTGGGCCGATCGCGCTCGTGCACAATGGCATCATCGAGAACCACCTCGAGCTCAAGTTCGAGCTCGAGCGCGAGGGCGTGACCTTTCGCAGCGACACGGATACCGAAATCGTCGCGCACCTCGTGCACCGAGCCTGCCTCGAGCTCGAGGCAACCTACGGCGAGCACGCGCTCTTGGAGGCGGTTCGCCGTGCACTGCGTCGGATTCGCGGTTCGTACGGCTTGGTCGTAACGAGCGAGCGATTGCCCGCGCGCTTCGTGGTCGCCAAGCAGAGCTCGCCGATGGTCATCGGCTTCGGCGACGGGGAGACGCTCTGCGCGTCCGACATTCCAGCCTTGCTCGGCTACACGCGCCGGGTGCTCATCTTGGAAGATGGCGAGCTGGCGGAGCTGACTGCGCAAGGAGCGTCGATTCAGACGCTGGACGGCCAGCCCGTCAAACGCCCAATCAAGACCGTCGACTGGAGCCCCGTTCAGGCGGAAAAAGGCGGCTACAAGCACTTCATGCTCAAGGAGATCTTCGAGCAGCCGCGCGCCATCGAAGACACGCTGCGGGGGCGCGTCGAGCTCGAGGCCGGCGATGTGGTGGCCTCCGAGCTCGGGTTGGATCCCAAGCTCACGCAGAACATCACCCGCGTCTATTTCGTCGCCTGCGGCACGAGCTACCACGCGAGCTTGGCCGGGCGGCATTGGATCGAGCAGCTCGCGCGTCTACCGGCACAGTGCGAGCTCGCCAGTGAAGTGCGCTACCGCGGCCCCGTCTTCTCCAGCACCGATCTGGTCGTGGCGGTGAGCCAATCCGGCGAGACCGCGGATACGCTGGCGGCGCTGCACGAGGCCAAGCGCCAAGGCGCACGCATCCTGGCCGTGAGCAACGTGCTGGATAGTGCGATTCCACGCGCCAGCCACGGCGCGTTCTACACTCACGCCGGCCCCGAGATCGGCGTGGCCTCGACCAAGGCCTTTTCCACGCAGCTCGTGGCCATGCTGCTCTTGGCCACCTACCTCGGTCGGCACCGGGGCACGCTGTCGCGCGAAAGGAGCCGGGAGATCCTGGAATCGCTGCTCAGACTGCCGAAGGACTTGCGCGCCGTGCTCGAGCGCTCGGATGAAGTGCTGACCGTCGCCCGACGCTGGCACCAGGCCAAGCACATGCTGTTCTTGGGTCGTGGCCTCGGTTACCCCATCGCCCTCGAGGGCGCGCTGAAGCTCAAGGAAATCAGCTACGCCCACGCCGAGGGCTACGCCGCCGGCGAGATGAAGCATGGCCCCATTGCCCTCATCGACGAGACGATGCCCGTGGTCGTCATCGCCCCGCGGGACGCGAATTACGAAAAGACGCTCTCCAGCATGCAGGAGGTGCGCGCGCGGGACGGCCAGGTCATCGCGGTGGCGACCGAAGGCGACGAGCGCTTGGCTCAGCTGAGCAGCGAGGTGCTGTGGATCCCGCCGGTGCCCGACTGGATCGTGCCGCTCGTGGCCGTCCTGCCCCTGCAGCTGCTCGCCTACCACGTGGCCGATCTCAAGGGCACCGACGTCGACCAGCCCCGGAACCTCGCCAAGACCGTCACGGTGGAGTGAGCGCCTTGACACCCACACGAGCGGGATGCTTTGCCCCGAGCGTGAGACTCGTTTCCTGCCTTCTGTTCGGTTCCCTCGGCCTCTCGTCCTTCGGGTGTGGAGGGGCCAAGCCTGCTGCGGAAGCACCAGCGCCTGCTCCAGCGCCTGCTGCTGAGCCGGAGGCGGCCCCCGCAGCCGCTGACGAGGAAGCCACCGGCCCCTTCACCATCCCGACCACCTGTCACGATGGCGATAGCCCCTGCACCGCCGATCCGAAGTGGGTCAAGCACCTGTGCCAGGACGTCTACCCGGCGGTGGCCCTGTACCTGAACTCACCGAGCTCCCCGTTCACGCGCGGCTACCTCAGCCGCAAGACCAAAGCAGTGAACGCCTCCGGCGGGGCCACGAGCGGCGACGAGTGGCTCAAGTTCGACGAGCAGGTCGTGCTGCTCTACCACCGCAAGGCGAACCTCGGCGGCATGACCGTGAGCGGGGCCGAAGGCGGCTTCGACGCCATCCGCTGGGACGGCGGTTGCGTGACGCTCGACGGTTCCGAGGTGCGCTTGGAGAAGCCGCCCGAACCCCTCTACGCCAACATCGACTGGCGCTACATCGGCGAGGACATGCAGGAAGCGCTCAAGGCAGTGCCGGCCGTGCGCGACGCGTACGTCGCGCGCAAGCAGGAGTGCAAGGGCGCCTACAGCGGCGAAGTCACCAAGTCCTGCGAGAAGAAGGACCTCGCGCTTCGCAAAGCCATCGTCAAAGCGGTGCAGAGCGGCGAAGCCAAGCTGCCGGTGCCGGCGCGACGGCCGTGAGGGCTTCTCTCAACCTTCGAAGGACGTGACAATCGCCTTCCGCTGCTCCCAGATGCGGGCGAGCCCCTTGGCGTAGGCCTGGACCACCTCTTCCGGCTGGGCGATGAGCGGGCACGACTGGGTGAAGAGCACGAAGGACGAGTCGAGGAGCGCTTGGGTGGCGGGGAACTCGGAGTGGTAGTTCTCACGCACGATGCCCGTGGCCGTCGCGTCGTTCTTGAACACCGGCTGCGCCGTCTGCGTCGTGCGCTCCCAGGTGGTGACTTCGAAGCCGGTCGCCTTCAGGGCCGCGATGACGGCGTTTCTGACGCGCGTGGCGGGGAACTCGGACAGGCCGGCCGCTGCACGATCGATGCGCAGACGATACTTGTGATGGACCGACGTGCGGTCGGCCGGAATGTGCGGTGGCTCGAGACCGGGCAATTCGCGTAGGGCGCTCGCCAGGTAGGCGGCTGCATCCTGACAGCGGGCCGTGCGCGCGGGCAAAAGGGCGAGCTGGGCGCGCGCGAAGGCGGCCATCATTTCGTTGCCGCGGAACATGCTGCCGGGGCGCTGGCTGGCCATGCCGCGCCAGCCGTCGAGCGGGCGATCCTTGGGGACGAGAGACGCCTCGTTCAGGTGGAGATCCTGGCCGAAGTTGCGCACCGAGTTGGCGAGCTCGGCTTGCTCCAGGGAGTTGGTGACGTAGACGCCGCCCTCGCCACAGCCGAGGTTCTTGCTCGATTGCAGGGAGAATCCGCCGCCCGCTTCGAGCGCGCCGACGGGCTTGCCCTGGTAGGTGGCGCCGTGAGCCTGGGCCGCGTCTTCCACGATGAGGATGCCCGGAGCGGCGGCGCGCAGCGCGTTGAGGTCCGCCGGACAGCCGTGGACGTGCACGGGCATGATGGCCTTCGTCCGCGGCGTGACCCAGCGCTTCACCTGCTCGGGGTCGATCAAGCCGGTGATCGGGTCGACGTCGGCGAACAGGGGCCTTGCGCCACACGCCACGACTGCCAGCGGCGTCGCGACGAAGGTGTAGCTCGGTACGATGACCTCGTCGCCGGGTCCGACCCCGGCGGCAGCCAGCGCCACGACGAGCGCGCTCGTGCCCGAGTGGGTCAAAAGGGCATGCCGAGCGCCGACGTAGCTGGCGAACTCCTCCTGGAAGGCCATGGATTCGGGCGCGAACGAGCCGGAGAGAACGCCCCGGTCGAGCACGCGCATCACGGCGTCCTTCGAGCTCTGGTCGATGACCGGCCACAGGGTGTGCGAGGCGGGGTCGATCAGCTGGATGGGTCCGGTCTTGCCGAAGAGTGCGGGCGGGAGGGGCACGTCAGTGGTTTCCTTCGATTCAAAAAAAGAGCCGCAGGACGACCTGCGGCTCTATCTGCCACGTGGAGTGGACGGCGACTCAGACGTCGCGGCGCTGCTGGGCAGCGCCGAGGTGAGCCGCTCCGCCATTCGCGGTGGCGCGGCTCGAGCTCGACGTCTTGCGCGTCGCCACTTCCCGGGCCCAGGCAAAGAGCATGCGCTCCTGCTGGAACAGGTCGTGAACGGGCTCCTCGCCGTCGGCCACGTAGGGCGACTTGTAATACATGCTCATCTGGCGCTGGATGCCGCGCTCGCCGGCGTCCTGAGCGACGTCGAGGATGCGGACCATGTCGATACACAGAGGAGCTGCGAGGATCGAATCCTTGCAGAGGAAGTTGATCTTCATCTGCATGGGCTCGCCACAGAAGCCCTGGACGTCGATGTTGTCCCAGGCCTCTTTCGCGTCGCCGCGCGGCTTGTAGTAGTGGATGTGGACCTGGTGGTTGTCGACCTTGTGGCCGACCACGCTGTCCAAGACGCTCGCCTTGGAACGCACCTTGGTCTCGTTGCTCTTGGGATCGTCGAGGACCAAGCCGTCGTTATTGCCCAGGAAGTTGACTGAGTACCAACCCTCCACCCACAGGCGGCGCAGACGCAGCATGGAGGCCATGGCCGTCTTGACCAAGGTTTGACCAGTTTTGCCGTCCATGCCGGCGTACGGGACGCCGTGGTTCTCTGCCATCGTGCGCAGAGCGGGGATGTTGGCGAGGCTGGGGGCGAAGTTCGAGTGCGGCACGCCCAGGCTGTTGGCGGCGTACATGTACCGCATGGTGGGCGAAATGCCTGGATCGTTCTGGTCGAGGCCCTTCTCGAACGCGTCGAGCGTCTGGTGCACGGGGCCCCGGTCCATCCACTTCTCGGTGGAGGCGAGGTTCAAGAGCACGACCCGGCGCAGGCCATGGGCTGTCTTGAAGTTCGTGATGTCTTTGCGAATCGCCTCGACCTGTCCGCGGTGTCCGCCGTCGGTGGCCACCACGTGGCGACCTTCGAGGTTCTTGGCGTACTCACGCGAGAACACGGCCGGCCAGGGACGGAGCTTCGAGAGCTCGTCCTTGACGGGGGCCAGTTGGTCCGCCCGGAACACACCGTGACGAAGCGCAGCGTCGTAGATGCTCTCGTCGTTCATGTCCCAGCCGGCGAAGACTAGGTCTTCGAGCTTGGCGAACTCGAGCAGGTCCGTGAGCTTGTCGGCCCGGAAGGTGTTGTCGGGTTCGGTCAGCATGCCTCGACGAGGGACCAGGCCCTTGTTCATGAGCGCGACGCCCGCAACGACGGTTGAGGCAACTGCCCCGTTCAAACCAATGATGACTACACCTAGGCGTCCCATATGTTCCTCGTGTGGCGCGAAACTAGCTCGAAACCCCTTCTTGGCAAAGCAATTCCGGGCATCGTTTCCGCTCTTCCTCTGCGGCGTTTACTACGCACTTTCCTGTTGAAATCCGTCATCCAGGGAGACGGAGCGTCCGGTCCGAACTGTTTCGGAGAATCGTACCCGGACAGTGATTTCGCGCAGCGCTTGCGCGCTCATGCTCCTGCGCCCGAAAGGACGGACGTGCCACCGTAGCGGCGAAGGATGTCCCTTCGGCCGTCGTCCACGATGCGTGGAAACTTGCTCTGGACGCTGGTGTTGCCGATGTCCTGCATGAAACGGGCCACGGAGCCCGGTGGAAGCACTACGAATTCTGGCGGCAAGATGGCCGCGTTGTCCGTACGATGCTCCCGGTAGACGCGATTCTTCTCGCCGAGCACCCGGTCGAAAGTTCGGGCGAATGCTGCGAGGTCTCGCGGCGTGTCCGTGAACTCCGCGAACAGCACGTATCTCGACTTGGCCGACCCGTCCACCCCGACGTCGGCTCCGGCCGTGAAGTCCACTGCCGTTCCGCCGATTTCAGCCAGCGCGGCAGCCACAGCTTCCTGGATTTCCACGTGTGTCGTCAGCTCCTGGGTGGTCGACAGGCACCCGCTCAGGCGGCCGGCAAACTCGATGCGATGCGGGTTAACACTCGGAAATCGCACCAAATCACCGAGGAGGTAGGCGTACAGCCCGGAGACGGTGGTGACGACGATCGCGTAGACGCGATCGCGCTCGACCTCCCACAGCGGATACCGCGTAGGATTTTTTGCACCCACTTCTTCGACCGGAACGAATTCGAAGTAGGTGCCCCGGTGGGGCAGCATCAAGAGGCCCGGACCCGGATGGGCGTGGTCGGTCGAGGCGTAGATGCCGCCTTCGGTCGCGTTGTAGGTGTCGACGAGGGGCACGTCCTTGCCCAGGCGCTCACGAATGACTCCCAGGTACGGGGCTGCGGCGACGCCGCCACCGACGAGCACGGTGAGATTTGGCCAGATGTCGGTGACGACGTCGGCCTTGCGCCCACGCAGTCGCGCTCGCTCGAGCAACTTGTCGAACATGAGCGAGAACCAGCAGGTCGTGCCGCTGATCAGCCGGATGTCGTGATCCAAATACTGATCGGCGATCATCGTGAGCTTCTGGTCGTAGTCGGACACGCCCAAGATGTCGCCCTGCGGCAAATACACGAGCTTGGATGCGCTGGGCATTTTCGCCACCATCAGCGCCGGATTCGAGGTGACCTTGACCGGGCCCTCCTGCTTCATCGTGGTCGGCGGGAACAGGCCCAAGCTGAAGCCACGAGCGAAGTCGGGCGTTCCGTCGTGGCGGAGGAAGCGAAAGAGCGCGTCGGTTCCCGACGAGCGTTGCAGTTTGATCTGCTCTTCGGAGATCGGGAGAAACTTCGAGCGACCGCCGCTCGAGCTGCCCGAGGAGTTGCCGAAGTACTCGATGAATTCCGGGACCAAGAGACCGCGCTCGCCGCGGCGCATGCGCTCGATGTACGGCGAGAAGGAATCGTAGTCGCCGATCGGAACCGCACGGCGGAAGTCGACCTCGCTTTTGATGTCGGCGAAGCCGTGCGCCCGGCCAAACTCGGTGTAGCGCCCGCGCTCGAGGATGTGCCGGAGCTGCCCGAGCTGGACCTCACGCACGTTCCGGAGCGCATGATCCCAGCGCAAAACGGCCGCGCGGGCGGCGAGCTGGAGCGCCCGTCCCGAGCCCGGAGGCAGGGCCGTGTGTCGCAGAGTTCTTTGGGCCGGCATGAGCACGGGGAGAGGGGGCCGCAGCAGGCGCATGGGCCGGGGCGGCCGCTTATGTACAAGGCGGCAGGGAGATCGCAAGCCGCGCAGCCGGACCCGGGCCTCTTCGCGGTGTGCACCCGATTTCGCGGTCGTCGATATTGCGCTTCGTTTGCGTTCTGGCGTAGCGAGGCTACTTGGCTCGGTGTGGACTTGGAGCCGTCGGCCGCAGTCGTGACCCAACCGCCGTCTTTTCCGGGCTGGGCTCGCGCCCTCCTGCTCGGGCTGGGTCTACTCGCCGTCGGCTGGCTCGTGCACAGCGTCGGTCCCAGGCAGGTTTGGGCGACGCTGCTGGCGGCGGGTCCGTGGCTCCCCATCATCTTCGCGCTCGAGCTCACCTGGGTGGTCGTCGAGGGCTTCGGGCTCCTCATCGTGCTCGGCCCGTGGCGTCGCGAAATACCGTTACGCAGCTGGATCGTCGCGACGCTGGTGCAGTTCACCACCATGATGGTGCTGCCGGTCGGGCGCGCCGGCGCTGAGGCGGTGCGCGCGACCATGCTGGCGCGGCACGTCGGTGGCGGGCGCGCGGCGGCTGCATCGTCTCTGAACCAGGCGATGGTGCTCATCGGCAACGCGCTCGTGAGTCTCCTCTGCGCTGCCGTGGTGTTCTGGCGCGGCGTCGGCACGGACCTGGCTCTCTTGCTCGTCGGCAACGCCGTCGCGACTGCGTTCCTCGGCGGCGGCCTCTACGTGGTCTTGCGTCGAGCCAAGCTGGGAGGGTTCTTGGGCAAACACTTCGCCAAGATGGCCCATTTCGGCCCTGAGCTCGATCAGCACGTGCAGGAGAACCGTCGCCGCCATCTGCCGGCCTTTGGCTTCGTTCTGGCCGGGCGCTTGGTGCAGACCGTCCAGTACGGGTTCACGTTCGCGGCGGTCGCAGGTGGGTTTCACTTCGGCACGATGTTCGTCGCGCAAGGGATCCATTTGATTGGCGCGGGCTTGGGCGACATGGTTCCCAATCAGGTCGGAGTGAGCGAAGGGGCGTTCCGCTACTTCTCGCAGGCGCTCGGCCTTCAGGACCGGCCCGAGCGGGCTGTTTCTCTCGCACTGCTCGCACGCTTGTCGTGCCTCTCGATGGCAGGCTTCTGCGCCGTGCTCGTGCAGCTGGTCCCGGGTGGACGGTCCCCTACCGGAAGCAGGTTGGGCCCGAACGCACCCCTTCAGGACACGGCCGCAGGTTCGTGATAGGCGGCTTCCGCCATGAACGCCCCCGCCGAGCCCGCTGCTCCGAACGCCGCCCTGGAAATAGGTGGTATCGATCCGCGGAACTTGCGCCCACTGCCGCCCGTGCGAGCGAGCAGCGCGGACGAAGTCACGCGCGCGGTGCGCACGGCCCGTGAGGCGCAGCCGAAGTGGCAGGAGCTCGCTTTCGCCGATCGAGCTCGCCTACTCGAGCTGGCGGCCAAGCGCCTGCTCGCCGAGCGCGACGAGGGGCTCGCCATCGTGCGCCGAGAAGTTGGTAAGACGCCCGCCGATGCGCTGTTCACCGAGGCGCTCGGCCCGCTCGACGCCCTCAAAGGCTGGCGCAAGGTCATCGAGCAAGCGCCCGTCGGCAGCGTCTCGCTCAGTCCCCTCGCATTCCCCAAGAAGTCGGCGCGCATCGAGCTCGTGCCGCGCGGGGTCGTGGGCATCATCGCGCCGTGGAACTTCCCCGTCGCAGGCCTCTATCGCAGCGTATTTCCGGCGCTGCTCCTCGGCAACGCCATCGTGGTCAAGCCGAGCGAACGTTCACCGCGCAGCAGCGGCTGGTTCTTGCGCATTTTGAGCGAGGTCCTGCCGCCGGGCACCGTCAACGTGGTGTTCGGGGATGGCAGCGTCGGCCAGGCTCTGCTGGCGGAGGACATCGACGCCTGCGTGTTCACTGGTTCATCCAAGGTCGGCGAAGCGGTCGAGCGCGTCTGCTTCGAGCGCGGGATCGCTTGTTCGGCCGAAATGGGCGGAAACGACGCGGCGATCGTGCTGGCTGATGCGGACCTGGCTCGAACGACGGCCGGCATCGTGCAGTGGGCATTGCAGAATGCCGGCCAGGCCTGCGGAGCCGTGGAAGTGGTGTACGCCGACTCGCGCATCGCCGAGCAGCTGGTGGCGCGACTCACCGACGCTTGCCGTCGACTCAAACGGCCGACGCCCGCCGAGGGGATCGGTAGCTATGCTCCCTTGGCGTTCCAAGCACAGCTCGACAAGGTGCTCGGTCAGCTGGGCGAGGCGCGCGCTCGCGGCGCCGTCGTCGAGACGGGCGGGGCGGCCGATGGTCTGTTCCTCCCCCCGACCGTGCTGAGCGGCTGCACGCCCGATATGGACATCGTGCGCGAAGAGACGTTCGGCCCCGTGATCCCCGTCGTCAGCGTCGACGGTCCGGCCGAGGCGGTACGTCACGTCAATGCCGGCAAGTACGGCCTCACCGCATCGCTCTGGACCAAGGACGTCCAGCGCGCGCAGCGTCTCGCCGAGCGGTTGGAGGTGGGCGTGGTGACGGTGAACAACCATGCCTTCACCGGCGCGATTCCCGAGCTGCCGTGGAGCGGCCGCCGGGCCTCGGGCCGCGGCATCGCCAACAGTGCCTGGTCGCTGCCCGTCTTCGCCCGTCCGAAGGCCATCGTGGTCGATAATTCCGAGGCGCCCGAGCCGTTCTGGGTGCCTTACGACAGTGACCTCGAGGAGCTCGGCCACTTGCTCGCCGAAGCGCAGCTCGGAAAGCTCACGCGCGCCTACAAGATCCCGCTCTTGCTTCGCAAACGCGTGAAGGCCGTCAAAGCCTTCTTCGGAATGGCCTGATCACTGCGCCGCGCGCATCAGTCGATGCGCAGCCCAATCCGATCGGCTGCCCGCGTCGCCAGCGCCATCACGGTGAGCTGCGGGTTGACGCCGAGTGGACCGCTCACCGTCGAGCTGTCGACGACGAAGAGACCGGGCACGTCGTGCACGGCGTTGTCGAGATCCACGACGCCGTGAGCCGCACTCGGACTCATGCGGGCGGTGCCGAGCGGATGGTAGCTGGTGAGGACGAAGTCCGCGGCCGACAGCTTGCGCCGCGCGAGGCGCTCGACGCCGCTTTTGTCGAAGATGGTCATGCCCGGCATGATGCCGGGGTAGACCTCGCGGGCGCCGGCGGCGAGCAGCAGCTCGGTGATGCGCAGCTGGCCCCTGCGCATGCGCTCCACGTCCGTCTTGGTCAGGTTGTAGGTGAGCACCGTGCGGCCGCCCGGACCCAGCCGAATTCGGCCGCGTGCGGTGTCCGCAAGCAAGAAGCCGGCGCAGACCAGGTGGCGATGCTCCTTCAAGATTTGCATCAGGCGGCGGCCGAAGATCGGCACCACCGGCGGCATCATGTTGGCGTCGGCCTGCGCGCTCAGCAGCATCATGCCGTCCTTCAAGAACTCGTGCGAGTAGGCCGTCTGCGGGATGTACTTGTGGCCGTCCACGACTTCGTCGAACAGGCCCACCGTCGGACCGGATGGATGCAAGGTGAGGTTCCGGCCCAGCTGGTCGCTGGAATTGCCGAGGCGCTGCTTGAGCAAGAACTGCGGCGTGGCCATCGCGCCGCCCGACAGGATGACGGTGGGCGCCTTGACCACGATGCGCTTGTTTGCCCCGTTCTTGCCGCGCACCGGCTTGCCGGAGCGATCCAGAGCGACGCCTTCGATGCCGATGGCCCGACCGCCGGAGGTCAGCACGCGCTCGGCGCGAACGCCTGAAAAGACCATGTTCCCGCGCTCGAGCGCGCCGGGCAGGTAGGCGATGAGCGTGGAGCGACGCGCGTCGGTCGGGCAGCCGTTGTCGCACATGCCCTCGCCGCGGCAGCCGGGGGCGTTGCGCTTGATGGTGTCCGAATGCCAGCCGAGCTTGGCAGCGCCGCGCCGGAAGATGTCGTAGGTCGGACCCGCGTAGCGCACGTCGGCCGGTTCGACCTGCAGGATGTTCTCGACGCGCGTGTAGTACGGGTCGAGCGCGTCGGCGCTGAAGTCGGCCGAGCCGAACTCCTCGCACCAGCGATCCATCACCCAGCGGGGCGGACGGAAGGAGGTGCCCGTGTTGACCGCCGTCGAACCGCCGACCAAGCGGCCCTGCGAGATCATCATGCTCTGGTTGCCCAGGCTGACCACGTTCTTGTAGAGCTGCTCGACGGTTGCCTGGAAATTACCCGGAAACTCGTGGCGACGGACGTGCTCGCCTTCTTCCAGGAATACGACCGCGTGGCCGCGATCGGCCAAGTGCCGCCCGACCACGGCGCCGCCGGCGCCTGTCCCGACCACGACGACGTCGCAGCTGATCTCTTCCTCGTCGAGGTCCTCGCCGCGAACGATCTGCGACTCCCAGCGAAAGCGTTCGGGAGCTTGAACCACGCGCAGCTCACGCACCGAACCGCGCAGGTCAGGCAGGTCGAAGTGAGCGACCTTGTAGATGGAGCCGAGGGCGAAGAGCGCGCTGCGCAGGAGCGGCATGCCCATCCAGCGCTCGACCAACTCCTCGGCCCGTTCGGGCGGCAGTTGGTGCAGGGCCTTGCCGGTGGAGAGGCGCGCTGCCTCGGACAAGGCCACGTGCGCCTTTTGCCAGGCGCCCAAGAAATCCGGCGCCGCGCGCGAAATGAAGCCCTCGGCGTGCAGGACCGTCTTGAGGCCCGCGCCTTCCATTTCCGCGCTCGCCGGCAGGAGCGCGCGGGCGATGGCGATGGCGGCCTGACGCGTGTCCTGGGGTGCCGGCCGGGTGTCGACTTTTCGCTGCATGGGCGAGGGGCCAGAACCTTTCAGACGCTGGCCGCCGGGTCAAATGGAGTCAGGGTGAAAAAGTTGCTGCGCTGTGCTTTTTTCCGCTGCGGTGCAGTGCGCTGCGCCAACTACGGCGCGGGCCGACCATCTTGGTCGAGGGCCACCACGGGCACACCGAGCTCGGCAAAGCCTGCGCTGAGCTTCTCGCGGTCGCCGGCGATGACGATGCGATAGGCCTTGGGATCGCAGTAGGGCGCTGCGGCGGCGCGGGCGTCGACGAGGGACACGGCCTCGACCTTGTCGGGCCAGGTCGAGAGATAGTCGACCGGGCGATCGTAGATGGGGAGCGACGCTACTTTGACGCCGAGCGTGTCGACGGTGGCAAATTCGCGTGGGTAGCCGAGTAGCAGGCCGGCGACGGCTTCCTGGTGCTCGAGCTCCGTCAGGGGGCGCGCCTGGCACAGGTCGGAGAGCTCGCGGCGGATCTCCTTGATGCTGGCCGTCGTCGCTTCGGAAATCACGCTGCTCGTGATCGCGTAGTAGCCCGTCTGCTTGTAGCGGCGGAACATGCCGAAGGCTCCGTAGGTGTAGCCCTTGTCTTCGCGCAGGTTCATGTTGATGCGGCCGGTGAAGGCGCCGCCCACGCGCTCGTTCATCACGAGCTCGCGGAAGAAATTGGGATCGGCAGCGCCACCGGCGGGCGTGGCCACGGCCAGTGCCGACTGCGCGGCTCCGGGAAAGTCCACGATGTAAGCTTGGCCCCCTGGCAGCGCCTGGCCCGCTTTGCGGCCGCCCGTCGTGCGTTTGCCCTTCCAGCCGCCGAAATGGCGCTCGATGGCGGCGCTTGCCGCCTGGGCGTCGATCTTCCCGGCGACCACGAAATGCGCGCCATCGGGCACCGTGAGCTTGCGCACGTGGGCCTTGAGATCGGCGAGCTGGATCGCTTCGAGCGATGCCTTGCGCCCCGAGGCAGGGGAGCCCGCGTAGCCGTCGCCGAAGAGCACGTGGTGCAGGCCCACGCCCACGCGACTGTTCGGATCGGCGAGGGCCGCGGTGGCCGTCGCGACGTGCTGGGCGCGCCGGCGATCGAACTCGTCTTTGGACAGCTTCGGCTTTCGGACCATGTCGGCCAAAAGGGTCAGGCTCTGGTCGAACGTGTCCTCGAGCGTCGCCATCGACAAGAGCACGTAGTCGACGCCAGCACTCGCCGCGTAGTCGGTCGCCAGACGTCCGAGCTCGTCACTCAGCTCGACCGCGCTTTTGGTCCCCGCGCCTTCGTCGAGCATGTCCGCCGAGAGCAAGGTGAGCCCCTCCTTGCCCACTGGGTCGGTGTCCGAGCCCGTGGGAAAAATGAGGTGAACCGAGACCAACGGCAGGTCGCTCGCGGAGACGTGCCACAGGGTCGAGCCGAAGCTCAGCTTGCTCTGGGTGATGGCGGGCGGCACGAAAGGCCGCGCCGCGGTCGGCGTGGGCAGCGCCTGATAGCGGGGGTCGGGCGGCGCAACGGGCGTCGGCTGCGGCTTGGGTGGGGGGGCCTCTGCTTGCTTGGACCCGCCGCAGGCAGCGAGGCCGAGGGCGGAAAAGGCGAACAGAGCAAGAGTAGTGCGAAGATTCATGGCTTCACCGCCTGGTTGGTCTGGGCAGCGTCCACACGCCGGAGTGGCGTCCCGCGCTTGCCCGGCACGAAGTCGATTCGCACCGCATGCTCGAGGTTCAAGTATCGTTTGGCGGCGGCGTGCACGCCCTCGGCCGTGGCATCGGCATAGCGCTGGTAGTCTTTGGCGATGTAGTCGCCCTGACCGGTGTGGAGGAAGTAGGCGCCGAGCAGGCTGGCGCGCGAGGAGTAGCCTTCCATGCGACCGTAGAAGTCCTTCTTGTAGCCATTTTTCGCGCGTTCGAGCTCCGCGGGTGACGGCGGGCTCGCCAGCGCCAGGCCGAGCTCTCGTTCGAGCGCGATGCCGAGCTCATCGATCGTGATCCCGGGCGCGGCCGTCACCTCGATCACGTACTGGCTCGTCAGTCGCTGAGACATTTGATAGGCGCTGACGTCTTTGGCGATCTTCTGGTCGTAGACCAGGCTGTGGAAAAGCCGACTCGACTTGCCATCGACCAAGACGGAGCTCAAAAGGTCGAGCTCGGCGTCCCCTGCCGCAAACAAGGGCGGCGTGTGGAAGCCGAGGTAGACGCGCGGCAGCTCCACTTGGTCCGTGGCTACGTAGTGGGCCTTCTGCCCGCTCGGTGCCGGCTGGGGCACCGGCACCGGCGCACGCTGGCCACCGGGGATGTCGCCGAAGTACCGATCGATCTGCGTCTTCATTTGCGGCGTGTCGAAGTCGCCGACGACCACGAGCGCCGCGTTGTGCGGCGCGTAGTAGGTGCGGAAGAACGCCTGGACGTCGGCGAGGGTGGCCTTTTCCAGGTCCTCGTGGGAGCCGATCGGCGTGTGCCGATAGGGGTGGCCCACCGGGTACATCGTCTCGCCCAGGTACCACTGGTCCATGCCGTAGGGCGTGATTTCGTAGCGTTGGCGACGTTCGTTACGCACGACGTCGCGCTGGTTGTCGAGCTTCTCCTGCGTGAGTGCCTCGGGCAGGGTGCGCAGGCGGTCGGACTCGAGCCACAGGGGCAGCTCGGCGTAATGGCTGGGCACTTCCTCGAAGTAGTTGGTGCGATCGTAGGAGGTCGTCCCGTTCACGTCGCCGCCGATGGGTTCGAACGGTGTGAAGTAGTCGTGGTCGTAGTGCAGGGAGCCCTGGAACATCAGGTGCTCGAACAGGTGAGCAAAGCCGGTGCGCCCAGCGCGCTCGTAGCCCGAGCCCACCAGGTACACGATCTCCACCGCGAGCAGGGGCACCCGGTGGTCCTCGCTCAGCATGACCGTGAGCCCATTTCTGAGCTGGTACTGCTCGACGGCGAGTGCGGGGGCTCGGGACGCCGCGGGCGCTGGGGGAGGACTCTCGGCGTGACCCGGCGCACCGAGGGACAGGCCACACAGGACGGCACTCAGCCAGATTCGTCTCATGGGGCCGGAACCGTCGACCACAGAGGGCCGGTTGTCAAAAGGGCCCAATCACTCGGCGGCGACCGGCGCGCTCGGGATCATGGGCAGGCCGCAGCGGGGCGTCTGCTCCAGGATCTCGCGGATGGCCGGGATGCAGCCACCGCAGCCGCCGCCGGCGCGGCAGGCGCGGGCGACGTGGCCAATGGTCGTCGCGCCCGATTGGGCGGCGGCCCGAATCTCCCGGTCCGAGACGGCGTGGCAGTGGCAAATCCGCATGGGGCTTACGTGGGAGGAACTCTAGCAAGCTGAAAACGACTTTCAATATCGTGTGCAACAGAAGGATGGAGCCTAGTAAATTCAAATAGTTAGACTGTTCTCGTGAGGCCAGAAGGGGCGCTCTTGCTCCCCGCACTCCAAGACGACGGCCGCTCGGGCGCGCGGATCCTCTGGCGTCCCGGCGGCCGACTGGGTGGAGGCGGTCACTTTGCCGGCCAAAGACGACGCGCGCTGCGGGATCCGTGTGCGCGCCGTCCGTGCCGAAATGGACTTTCACTTTCGTTTGCTCGAAGGGGCGAGCCCAACGGAGGTGCACGGCAGAATGCGCCGCTTCGCGCGCACGCCGAGGTCGCCCAGCGGCGAAATTGAAAACACCTTGCAGCTGCCGATGCGGCCCGCAAACGCAGTGCCGATGATGGTAGAAGCGAGATCATGAAGGGCGACCCACGCATCATCGAGCTCTTGAACGAAGTTCTCACTTCGGAGCTGACGGCCATCAACCAGTACTTCATCCACTACAAGATGCTGGAGAACTGGGGCTACAAGCGCCTCGCGCACGTGAAGAAGAAGGAGTCGATCGAGGAGATGCACCACGCGGACGAGGTCATCTCCCGCATCCTCTACCTCGAGGGCGTGCCCAACATGCAGCGTCTTTCCCCGATCAAAGTCGGCGAAACGATCAAGGAGATCCACGAGGTGGACTTGTCCCTGGAGCAGAACGCCGTGGAGCGGCTGAATCGGGCTGTCCTCGTGTCCACGCAGGTGGGAGACAACGGCTCGCGCATCCTCTTCGAGAAGATCCTGAAGGAAGAGGAAGACGCGATCGACTGGCTCGAGACGCACCTCGGCATGCTCGCGCAGCTGGGGGAGACCGCCTACCTCGCCGAGATGATCGGCGAGGTAGACTAGCGAGCTGGACTAGCGACGTAGACTAGCGAGCTAGCTGAGCGAGCTAGTCGTGCGAGCTACTGACTCCTCGGAGTCGGCGTTACTTGTCGCCGGAGATGGCGAGCGAAGTCTCCACCTGACTGAGGAGCTTCTTGGCCCGGGAGGGGCCGAGGGAGATCACCAGCTCGCGGAACTGGCTCTCGAGCTTGGTCTTGGTGCCCTTGACCGTCTTCTTGCCTTCCTTGGCCATCAGCGCCCGCGCTGCCTTGTTGGCGGCGGAGCGGATGTTGTGGACGTACGCCTTGGACATCACCATGCCGCGCTCGATTGCGCGTTCGACGACTTCACTGGCAGGCAAGCTGCGAGCGAGGCTGCGAACGAATGCGGCCTTGTCTCCCTGCCTCACGACGAACCCGCCCTTTGCGGTCGCCTTCTTCTTTCCTGCCTTTTTCTTCTTCGAAGCCATCTGCTGTCTTTCCTTGGTCAAGAGTCTCAGCGGTAGCGAACGGGCGCGCAACATGCGGACCGAACGACTCGTCTCGCTGAACTCGGCGGTGCGTCCCACCTGCCGACCCGCTCGCTATAGTGAGTCGACGACGGAGCCTATTATGATTTCGAGATTCGCTCTGTCCAGAACCTCTGCCATGTCTAGCTCGGATTTCCCGCCGGGCTGGCCAGTTGGTGAACCAGTTCCGAACGGGTGGCCCAGGAGCCGTGACACCTCGTCCTAGCGAAAGCGACGTCACACGAATGTTTCGGGAACATGATGGAGAGCGGAGCAGTTATCGCTCGCGAAGAGTGCGCCCGCAGTGCGTGGAGTGTGATGCCAGGTACACGTGCTACCGCGCCGGAGCGGATGGCGTGCGTCTGGGACGCCGCCCAAGAGGCCTATTTCAGCCCATTTCACGAGCGCCCGGCCCCTCGGCAGGACACAGTCCGAAAGGCTCGCCGTGCATGGTCACTTCGCGCGGTAGGCGGGGGCGGGTCAGGCTCGTCGGTGCCGGCGACGTGAGCGACTTCACAGTGACCCTGGACGACCACGAACCGCGTGGTCAGTCATCGGGTGCTTCGCGCCGGTCGCGCTTGGGTATTTTTCGCTTCGCTTCTTTGGTCCGGGCGAAGGGGCGTGCGTCGGGGTTGGCGGCCCCGGTGGATTTGACCTCGTCGGCGAGTGTGACGTAGCTGCGCAGACGATCGGCCGAAAGCTGCCCTGTTTCGACGGCGCGCCGGACGTTGCAGCCGGGTTCGTCTTTGTGCGTGCAGTCGCGGAAACGGCACTCGCTGGCGAGCGCCTCGACATCTTCGAACGCCGCGAGGTCCTCCAGGCGACCTTCCGAAATTGAAAGCTCGCGCAGACCGGGGGTGTCGATGACCAGCACCTGTCCTGGGCCCAGCAGGAGTGAGCGGTGCGTCGTGGTGTGGCGGCCGCGCGCGTCTTCTTCCCGCAAACTGCCGATCCTGTGGACCTCGTGCCCCAGCAGGCGGTTCACCAGGCTGGACTTGCCGACCCCACTTTGGCCGACGAAACCAATGGTCTCACCCCGCCCGAGCTGGCCCAGCAGGGCCTGCGTGCCGTCGTCCGTCAGGGCCGAGAGCGCGAGCGCCTTCGCGCCCAAGCGCTCGCTCAGCTGGTCGGCCTGGGCCTGAGCGTCGGGCACGAGGTCGGCTTTGTTCAGGATGACCAGGGGGCGAGCCCCGCCGGGGCGAATGGCGGTGAGGAAGCGTTCGATGCGCCGAGGGTGGAGGCTTCGCTGCTGCACGGCGAGGCTCGAGTCCGGTGGTGTGAACGCGGCCACCACGGCCACCACGTCCACGTTGGCCACGATGATCTGACGCTGGCCACGGAGCTTGTTCGAGGTGCGGGCCAGAAACGTTCGGCGCACGAGGACTTGTTCGATGACGGGCAGCTGTCCTGGCCCTGGTCGCCGCCAGGCCACCCAATCGCCGATCGCCGGCTGAATCTCGTCCTGCTTCTGGCCTGAACGGGCGAAGAAGCGGCGCCCGGCGAGCACCGCCCGCTCGACCCCCTGCGCGTGGGCGATGTCCCATTGGCGGCGATGTTGACCGACGATGCGTCCGGGCTCGAGACCGGGGGCATCCCGGTCCAAGCTCGCCTGAAAGAACTCGCCGAAGCCGAGATCCTCCAGTGAGACCGACACTGCTGGAGGCTCTTCCGCGTCCGTCATGCACCTCGCCCCGGCCTTGGCACGAAACCTCCGGCAGGCGCAAGCCGTGTTGCGGGCTCGGCCGCCAAAAGGCACCCTGTCCTGGTCGTCATGGATCGCGAGCGCCAGAGGAGACTACGCACGGCGCTCGCAGCCTTTTCGCCCATTGCGGCCCCGCAAGAGCAGGCTCTGGCGCAGATGGAGCGGCTCCTGGCCGACGCTGCGGGCGATCCGTTTCACCGCGAGCACCTCGAGCCTGGACACTTCACGGCCAGCGGTTTTCTGCTCAGCCCGGACGGTGAGAGCCTTTTGCTCGTCTTCCACCGCAAGCTCCAGCGCTGGCTGCAGCCGGGAGGACACTTCGAGCTAGCGGATGGCGACCACCTCGACGCGGCGCGGCGAGAAGTGGCCGAGGAGGTGGGTGTGCAAGAGTTGGACGTCCTCGCGCCGCTCCATGATTTGGACGTGCACACGATTCCTGCCAATTCGAAGGAAGGCGAGCATTTGCACTTCGACCTGCGCGTCTTGTTCCGCTGTCGGCAGGCGGATTGGCGGGCGTCGGACGAGGTCGCGGCGGCCCGGTACTTTCGGCTCGAGGAGCTGGCCGGTGGTGACTTCGATGACAGCGTGGCCCGGGTGGCTCGGCGACTGCTTTTGGCACGATGAAGCTGCGCCGTGCCCTCCGCTACCTGAGCCGCCGGCCGTTCGACCTCGGGACACCCGAAGGCCGAGCCCAGGAACGCGAGCGGCGCGTGGCGTTGACGGCGGTCACCAACGTCGCCTTGCGCGTGCTGTCCGGCCTGCTCGCGCTGCTCACCGTGCCGCTCACCATCGGTTACCTCGGCGCGGAACGCTATGGCCTATGGACCACGATCACCTCGCTCCTGGCCATGATGACCTTCTTCGACTTCGGCATCGGACACGGGCTGATGACCGAAGTGGCGGCGGCGTCCGGGCGCGGCGAAGCTCGCCTCGGGCGCCTGGTGTCGAGCGGCTTTTACCTGGAGCTTTTGCTGTCGGGGACCCTGTTCGGCTCGATCGTTTGGCTTTCCGCGAGCGGCGATCTCGGTACTTGGTTCGGCCTCGAGTCGCCTCGGGCCCTGGCGGAGGCGCCGCCGGTGGTGCTGCTCGTCGGCGCCGGGTTCTGCATCACCATGGCTCTGTCCGCGGTCGTGCGCGTGCAGTCCGGCCTGCAAGACGGCTACATCACCTTGCTCTGGCATGCTGCCGGCGTCGTCCTGACCTTGGTGGCGCTGATCACGGCGTCGAGCTTCAAGGCCGGGCTCGTTCCTTTGGTGGGAGCCATGGTGGCCGCTCCCGCTCTGGCCTTGACCGGCAACTTCGTGTGGTTCTTCTTCGTGCGGCGCCCCGACCTGTGCCCGCGTCCGTCCGCCTTCGACGGGAACCTGGCGCGTGGGCTGCTCGGTAGCGGCAGCGCCTTCATGATCATCTCGCTATCGAGCGCGCTCGGCCAGCTGAGCGACAACTTCGTCATCGCGCGCCTGGGTGGCGCTGCGGCGGTGCCCGATCTCGCCGTGCCGGCCAAGCTCTTCCAGCTCTTGCTCTTGCCGGCCACCTTGCTGGTCGGTCCGCTGTGGCCGGCCTACGGCGAAGCTCACGCGCGCGGCGACGCGGCATGGGTGGTGCGGACGCTCTGGCGCTCGACGCTCGTCAGCGTGGGCATTGCGCTGGGCGGCTGCGTCGTGCTCCTGCTCGTCGGCAGCTGGCTGGTCGGGGTGTGGTCGCAGCAGGAGGTCCAGGCGCCGTTCGCGGTGCTGTGGCCGCTCGGTTTGGCCGCTTGCCTGACGGCCCTGTCGAGCTCCCTCGGTACGTTCCTGAACGGCATTGGCAAGAATTTGGCGCACGCGATCTGTGCGTTCGGCATGGCCGTCGTGTCCTTCGGGCTCAAGTGGGTGCTCTTCCCGCGAGCCGGCGTCGCGGGCGTCGCTTGGGCCACGGTGGTCGGCTATGGCCTGTTCATGGCGCTGCCCCTGTCGTGGCTGGTCGTGCAGGAGACGCGCCGCCTGCGCCAGGCCGCGCCGAGCGTCACTCCGGCTCGATGAGCCAGAGCGCGGTGACCTCACCTTCGCTCATGGTGGCCACAGCAGGGGCCCGCCCCGGCCGATCGAGGAGCGCAATGGCTTCGCCCTGCTTCTCCGGTGGCGCAGGCACGGGGCAAGCCGGCGCGAGCAGCGCCTCGGCCATCGACTGCCCCGCGGCGCGCGGAAACAAGAAGATGCTGTCGTAGGTGCGGAGGGCCAAATAGTCGCCGGCCCGGGTCATGTCCGCCCCGGTGACGAGCTGAATGATGGTTCCGGTCAGCGGCTCGGTCAGGCGGCCCGCGAGGGCCAGCGTACCGTCCGCCAGCGGGCCCTGCTTCTGGTACACCTCGGCGTCACCGAGCAGTGGCTTGGTCACGATGACGACCGTTTCCGAGCTCGGGTCGACCAAGAGCGCCTCCGCGTCGTGCGGGCCGTCGGGGTAACGCAGGTGGAACGTGGCGACGGGCCCGGTGGGGCGTTCGCGATTCGGTGGCACGGAGTCGGCTCTTGCGGGCAGCTCGGGCTCAACGAAGCGATGAATCAGGATGCCGTCCGTGCGGCTGCGCGCGTTGTCGCCGATGTCGCCCAAATACATCGTGGTTTGCTCGCCCCGGCGGACGACGGCCAGGTCCTCGATGTCGCTCGGCTTGTCGATGCCGAGCAAGCGATAGGTGGCAAGCCATTCTGCCCGCGCGGAGAGCAAGTAGGTGCGGGCTTCGTCCCCGGAGTCGTTGTGGACCCAGAACGTCCCAGCCGCCGCGCTCGTGACTCCGAGTCCCGATATTTCCGTGAGCCGCGCGTTCTCGAGGGTGCCTTGCGACGCGGGCGCCCGGTAGCGGGGGCAGGGTGGGCGCGGGGGGGCGGGCGCCGGGGACCTAGCGGCGGACGCTTCGGCGGGCGCCTTGGCCGGAGCCTTGGCCGGAGCCGGGAGGGCCAGCGGTGCGGTGTCGGCCTCGGACGTGAGCGGCTTCTCGGAGCGACAGCCGAGAGTGCAGATCGCGAGCAAGCCCAGCCCGACGATCCGGGACGTCTTGTCACCGCTGGGCTTTCGCGCCATCCAGGGTCGGAACATGAAGGACATCGAACTCCCGGAAACGCTCGTCCGGAGTTTGGCGGCCGGACACCCCTGGGTCTACCGCGATCACGTGGGCCGCTTCCAGGCCCCCTCCGGCACTTGGGTGCGCGTGCGCGCCGGCAGCTACGTCGCCTATGGCCTCTGGGATGCCGAGTCCCAGATCGCGGTGCGGCTCTTCTCGACGCAGGGGCCGGTGGACCAAGCTTGGGTCACGGCGCGCGTCAAAGAGGCGTGGGAGCTTCGTCAGCACATCCGCGACAAAGGTTGCACCGGCTATCGATTGATCTTCGGCGAGGCGGACCAGCTGCCAGGCATCGTGGTCGACCTCTACGGCGCCCACGGCATCCTGGTGACGTACTCCAAGGCGCTCGGTCCGATCGTGCCGCTCGTCAGCGAGGCGGTGGTTCACGTCGCCGGACTCGAGACGCTCTGTCGCCGCTACAAGGAAGACAGCGGCACCGTCTTGCGACCGATCCACGGCGGGATGCCACCCGAGAAGATCCTCGTCTACGAGCTCGGCATGCGGCTCTGGGCCAACGTGCACCACGGCCAGAAGACGGGGCTCTTCTTCGACCATCGCGACAACCGCCGCTTCGTCCGCAACGTCGCCATCGGTCGGAGCGTGCTCAATCTGTTTTGTTACACGGGTGGCTTCTCCGTGGCGGCCGGGCTCGGCGGGGCATCCTCGATCACGAGTGTGGACAGTGCGGCGCCTGCCGTGGCTGCGGCGCGGGACAACTTCAGCGAAAACGGCTTGGACGCCGTGCCGCACGAGGCTCTGGTCGAAGACGTCTTTTCCTACCTGCCGCGGGTCACAGGCCAAGGTCAACGGTTCGATCTCGTCATCTGCGATCCGCCGAGCTTCGCCAAGAGCAAGGATCAGCTGCGCGCCGCCGAGAAGGCGTACAAGAACCTGATGGCGCTCGCCCTCTCGGTGACGGCGCCCGGTGGCTACTGTTGTTTGGCCAGCTGCACCTCGCAGGTCGGCCCGGAAGCCTTCAAGCGCCTGATCGGCGAGGCTGCCCGCAAGGCACGCGTCCGCTTTCAGGTCGTGCGGGACGTCGGTCAGCCGTCCGATCATCCGGTGCAGATTGGCCACGAGGAAGGGCGCTACCTGAAGTTCGTGGCCGGCCGCGTGCTCGAGCGCTGTTAGCGCGGCTACTGCCGAGACGCCGATGCCTCCGGAGGCGGCCAAAACTTGTCAGGGCTGGCGCTTCCGCACGCGCGCCTAGTGGGTTTCCTTGGGCTCCACACTGCCGGTAGACTGGCGGTGCACGCATGAAGAAGCAGCAAGACGAAATCCGGCGCTTGCGCGACCAGGCGAGCACCCTGCATGCGTCTGGGAAGACGAAGAACGCGGCGGCCCTCTACGAGCAGCTCACGCAGCTGGATCCGTCCTCCGGCGATTGGCCGCGTCGTGCTGCCGACTGCTTCGGCGAGCTCGGCCGCCCCGAGGACCAACGCAGGTATCTGCTCGTGGCTCTGCGCGCCTACGGAGGCAGTGGTGCGCTGCTCAAAGCCATCGCGATGGGCAAGCTCGTCCAGCGCATCTTCCCCGGCGACGGAGAGGCAGCCAAGGCCCTCGAGCTGCTCGAAACCCCCGCCCCGCCACCGCGCCATCCGTTCGCTCGGGTCGTGCCGATGCACCGGGTCCCCATCGAACCCCCAGCTGCTGCCGCGCCCGCGGCGAAAGAGGCAGCTGCCGCGCCTGTGGCCGAGGAGATCGAGGCACCGGTACCCCCCTCCCGTCGCCCCTCCGTGCGGCCGGAGGCGCCGCCCCCGTCGCTGCGCCCGGTTGCGGCGAGCCTGTCTTTGCCGTCGATCCTGCCGGCCCCGACGCCCCTCAGCGGCTCCTCGCTCAGCCCGAGCTCCATCTTGGCCCTGGGCGCGCCGCCGGATCCACCGGGCGTCGTGTCCCTGGACGCCGACGACATCGTCGTTGCCTCCCTCGACCCGCACGAGCTGGTCACGCAAGGGGCGCCAGCGTCGGCTGCGTTCTCCCTAGACTCGAGCGACTTGGTCTCCCTGGAGCCGAGCCCACCGACGGTCCGCGTCCAAGATGCGGCGCTCGGGGCTTTGTCGGGCGCGCGCCTCTTCTCGTCCCTGGCCATCGGGCAGCGCATTCGCCTCGTCGAGGCGGTGGAGCTGGTGACGCTTGCGGCTGGAGAGGTCCTGTTCGAGCAGGGGGATCCGGCGGCGGCCATGTACGTCGTGGTCGAGGGTGAGGTGACGGCGCGCGTCACGACGGCCTCACCTGGCGGTCCGATCGACCTGGCGACGCTCGGAGCAGGCGAGTTTTTCGGCGAGATTGGCTTGCTGGGTGAGCAACCTCGGCAAGCGACCATCGTGGCCAAGACGGACGTGACCCTGCTCGGCTTTGGCCGCGAGCCGGTGACGCGACTCGTCGAAAACGACGAGGTTTTCCGGCAGGCCATCCTGCGCTTCGTGCGCGAGCGCCTGGTCGAGACGCTCATGCTGACGAGCCCGCTCTTTCAGCCCTTTGGCCCCGAGGATCGGCAGAACCTGCAGCGCCTGTTCCGCTTCGTCGAAGTCGCCCCCGACACGGCGATGCTCGAGGAAGGCAAGAAGGCCGATGGCCTCTACGTGCTGGTGGCGGGCGAAGCCGTCGTGCGGCGCGGTCAGGGCGACGAAGACCTCTTGCTCGGGGTGCTCGGCCCCGGCGACGTGTTCGGCGAGATGTCGCTCCTCAACCAAAAGCCCGCCATGGCGAGCGTCCTGTCACGCACGCGCTGCTACGCGCTCCGCCTGCCGGATCGCTACTTCATGGAAGTCTTGATGACGCACCCGGTGCTCATGGAGCACATCGCGACCTTGGGCGCGACGCGCGCGGAGCAGAATGCTGCCCTGCTCGGAACTGGGCAGCGTGACTCCGTGGAAGACGAGCACATCACCTTGTTCTGAGCTCCTCTTTCGAGCCAGCCGCTCGCTTTCGAGTTGCGGGTGTCTCTAGGGCGTGGCAAAGCCGAAGCCCCTCGTTACAAGGAGCGACTCCATGCGCAAAACGATCGCCATCGTCGGTTATGGTCCCGGGATCTCCAGTGCCGTGGCCCAGAAATTCGGGCAAAACGGCTTCTCTATCGCGCTCATCGGACGCACGCCCGACAAGCTGCAAGCTGGTGTGACGGCACTGCAAGCACAGGGCATCGAAGCCGCTGCCTTTCCCGGCGACGCGAGCAGCGCGGAGTCGATTCGCGCGACCATCGCCCGAGTGAGCGCCGAGTTCGGCCCGATTCACGTGATCGAATGGACGGCCTACGCCACGGGCGCGGGCGACCTCGTCAGCGCCGAGAGCGCCGCCGTTCGCGCAGTGCTCGAAACGCCGATTGTTGCGCTCTTGGCTGCCGTGCAAGAAGCACTGCCCGACCTCCGCGCCAGCAAGGGCGCCGTCTTGATCACTGGTGGCGCCTTCGGCGACCTCGGGCCCGAGATGGACGCGCGCGCCGTGGAGTTCAACTCGATGGGCCTGGCGCTGGCGAACGCTGCCAAGCACAAGCTGGCCGGCCTGCTCAACGCGCGGCTCAAAGCCGACGGCGTTTACGCAGGCGAAGTCGTGGTCGCGGGCACCATCAAGGGCTCCGCCTGGGACAAGGGCAACGCCAATCTCGACGGCTCCAAGGTCGCCGACGCTTTCTGGCAGCTCTATCAGGAGCGCAACGTCAGCAGCGTGCGCGTCGGGCCTTAACGGCCAGTCTCACTTCGGCGGCGGCGCTTCGCAGGCGCCATCCGTCATGACGCCCCAGCCGGCCATCGCCGCGTAGCAGGCGTTCGAATACGTCTCGCCATCGCAGCCGCACACGGGGGCATAGACGTCGTCACAGGCAGTCGGGCGAGGTCGACAGATGGCGTTTGCGTCGAGGATGCCGCAGCCGCCCAGGTCCGCTTCGTAGGCGCAGTACTCGGTCTCGGCGCAGGCGGAGCCGCCGAGCCCGCCGCAGTACGTCGGCTCGCACTCCTCCGCGGTGCACACCCACTCGTATTCCATCGTGCAGGTGCAGGTGTTGCATTGGTCGTCGGCGTACTTGGTGTCGCCCAGGGTGCAGACTTTGGAGGCTTCGCAGGCTTCCATCGAATCGTAATATTGGTAGCCGTCGAGCGAGGAGCAGAGCTCGCAGCACGCGTCCGTGCCTTTGGCGCGCCCATAGAGCTCCGCGCCTGGGCAACCTTGGTCGGGGATTGGGCACTCGGGTATGGCGCAGGCCTTCTCCGTGCAGAGCCAGGCGCCATCCGTGCACGAGCAGGTGTTGCAGCCGTCGCCGGCGGCTTTGACCGTGCCTTCCTGGCACAGGGCGATGCACGGGACTTCGTCGCAGGCCCAGCTGCCACCGCTGCAGACGCAGCTGCCGCAGAGGCTCGGCATGACGTCGCCTTCTTCGCAGGCGGGCGGGCAGGAGCGATGGGTGCACGCCCATTGTCCGTCCGCGGTGCAGTTGCAGGTGTTGCAGCCGTCGTCCGAAGTGTCGCCTTCTTCGCAGAGGGGCTCCGTGCAGGCGGTGCGTGTGCACAGCCAAGCGCCGTCGGTACAGGTGCAGGTGTTGCAGCCGTCGCCGGCCGGCTTGGTGCTGCCCTCGTCGTCGCACTCCCCTCCGGGGTCGGGCGGTAGGCAGGCGATCTCGGTGCAGGACCAGCCTGCTGCCTCACACGTGCAGCTGTTACAGCCGTCGTCGGCGGGAGACGTCGCGCCGAGTTCGGGACAGTCCTGTCCCGGCGCCACCGGACCCTGAGTTGGCGGATCGTTCGTCTTGCCGCCACATGCCGTGATGGCGAGTGCGAGCAAAACAGGCCCAACCCAGGTGCGCATGCCGGTCAATCTACCCGGCTTTCGAGCGAGCGCCCACTGCGCGCTGGCGCACCGCAATCTTTCACCCGGCTTTCACCGGAGAGTGCCGATGGGGAGAGCTAATTCTGACAGTGTCCCACGACGTGGCCTTCGAGGTGCCAGGTCTCCTGCTCGTCGAGCAGGTTGGTGAACGTGTAGTCGACCACGGCGTCGAGCTCGACCAAGCCATTGGTTGCGATGTCGGCGCTCACGTTCGAGACGGACACGACGGCGTTGGCGGCCGCACTGGCCGCTTGGCCGCTCGGGGTGACGTCGAACGCGAAGACGTCCGCATCGGACTGGAAGCTGATGTCCACGTAGGGCTCGCCGTACTTGGTGGTGTCGGCCACGCAGGCGTGGACGCGCCAATAAAAGCAGCTGCAGCCTTCGCAATCCTCGGTCACGGTGCCATTGGTGAGGCGCTTGCCCGTCCGCCGGCCGTCTTCGCCACAGGACGTGCACGCGTGGGTCGTGAGGTCGCACTCCTCCGAATACGGGCACGTCTCTTCGGTGACGAAGGTGGGGGTGCCGTCTTTCGTGCAGTAGTGGCCCGCCAAGGTGACGTTGGAGTCCAGGTCCTTGAAGCTCGCCGTGTCCGGCGATTCGACGGACACGTAGCTGCAAGCTGGAGTCACGATGTCGCATTCGCCCGAGCTCGTGCTGCCGCCGCTGCCGCTCGTGCTGCCGCCCGACGACGACCCGCCGCCGCTGCCATGGGCGCCGCCGCCCGTCCCGGACCCGCCCGTGCCGGATCCACTGCCCCCGCTCCCGTCGCCTTCGCAGACGCACGCTTCGAACGTGCCGCTCGATCCACACTCTTGCGCGCCCGAATCACCATTGGTGCAGGTGCAGGCGTTCGATTGTCCCGGCGTGCAGGAGGACCCGGGAGGCGCGCTCGAACAGCCAAGCGTTAGGGCAGTGAGAGCAGAGCTGACGAAGGCGAAAGCGGAGAAGGAAAGAGAAAAGCGCACGGCAGCCATTTTGTCGCCATCCGGCTCGCCGGTCAAGAAGGTGATAATGTGCGCTGATGGAGGTTCGGTGTGTGGAGCTTGGTAGCGCCGACTACCAAGCAACTCTCGATTTGCGCCAGGCTGTTCTCCTGGAGCCCTTCGGCATTGCGCTCGAGGCCGCCTGCGCCGACGACGAGCAGGCGGTTCATTTGGCTGCGTTCGAGGACGCGCGTTGCGTGGCCTGCCTGCTCTTGATCGACCGCGGCGGCGGCAGCTGGCAGCTGCGACAAATGGCCGTCAGACCGGAGCTCCAGCGCCAGGGCATCGGCCAAAAGCTCGTGGCGTTTGCCTTGTCTTGGGCGCGCGAGGCCGGCGCAGTCAGCTTGATGGCGCACGCGCGCGAGCCCGCCGTGGGCTTCTACGAGCGCGCTGGTTTCAGCGTCGAAGGCGAGCCATACGTCAAAGTGGGCTTGCCGCACCGTACGGTGGTGATCGCGCTTTAGGACGCGGTCGTGAGCCCCGGCTCTCTCCGCCTATTCGCTTCGACGATTGGTCCCATTCGAGGGGCTGGGATACCCTTACGGACGTGGCCGAAATCGACTGGACTGGCGTGGGCGTATCGAAAGCAGCGATTGACCCGCTGACCCCGGAGACGTTCGTGCTTCGCCTGCGACGACTCAGCGAGCGGGTGGCGGACATTCGTCGGATGCGCGCGGCCATGAACGGGGCGACACTGGAGCGAGATGGCGGACGGGTACCTGGAGATCCTGAACCGGCTGCACGACAGCGGCGGTGAGTTCGTCGTCGTCGGCGGCGTCGCAGCGGCGCTGCACGGCGGCTCACGCGTCACTTTCGATTTGGACCTGGTGCCGTCGCTCGAACCCGGCGCCTGGGCGGCCATGGTCGACCTGCTCTGGTCCCTGGGCGCGCGTCCTCGGATTCCGGAACCGCTCGAGCGCGTGCGTGACGCGGAGCAAGTGCGCCGCTGGCGAGTCGAGAAGAACATGCTCGCGCTCAACTTTCGCACACCGGACGGTACGACAGAGGTAGACCTCCTGGTGAGCGAGAGCGATGGTGTCGCGGGGTTGAAGGCTCGGGCGGCACGCATCAATCTGCACGACCGTTCGTTTTTCGTCGCGAGCGTCGACGACCTCATCGCCATGAAGAGCAAGGCCGGTCGGCCTCAGGACCTGCTCGACATCGAGGAGCTGCGGGCGATTCAGGCACGCGCGCGATAGCGAAATTGACGTGGGAGAGCCCGTCGCAGCTGCACGCTGGATCGTTGATGGCACGAGGCATGCTCTGCATCACCTCATGCTTCGTATTTCGGGCTTTCGACGCGCCCACCAGGACAGCCGTGTCCGATTCTTGGCACACGTTGGCGCAGCTCTCCTTCTGCTGGGTTTCGCCGGCTGTGGCGGCACGACGGGGACCGGCGACGACGGCGCGAGTGGTGGCGCTGCGTCGGGCGGCGCGAGCTCGGGCGGTGCCAGCTCCGGTGGGTCGTCGACCGGCGGCTCGCACAGCGGCGGCGCGACGAGTGGCGGTTCGGATAGCAGTGGTGGCTCGGACGACAGCGGCTCCGGTGGCGGAGCCTGTCCCGACGGGCCCGATGGGAATGCGCCCATCGAGTATCCATCCTGTCGCACCCTGCAAGACTGCGCGCAGGGAGGGCAGTGCATGTCCGAGCCTCCGTCCGGCGCAGGTCTCTGCGGCACCTGCATGCCGACGACGACCGACTGCACGACCGACGGCGACTGCGATGACGGCTTCATCTGCTTCACCGAGCCCGCCGAAACCTGTCAGTGTATGGGCGGCGACCGGGTCTGTGCTCCTGCGTGCACGGAGTCGTCCTGCGGCGCAGGACAAGTGTGCGGGAGCGACGGCCACTGCGCGCCGGCCAGCTGCGCGGACGACAGCTTCGAATGTGCGAGTGACCTCACCTGCGATCCCGAGCGCTCGGGCGCCGA